>OFFK01000034.1_pt1 | contig 94687 bp, 81 predicted proteins | sample 1521361 | NCBI WGS metagenome assembly OFFK01 (sample SAMEA3504096, study PRJEB24116) | mouse gut metagenome | biome: mouse gut; feature: mouse-associated habitat; material: faeces | place: Denmark | collected 2011 | reverse complement strand
CCACTGTCTTCTGGGCCGTGAAAAGGTACAGGATCACCACCACCTCCACCAGGAAGGCATGCCGCAGGGTGACGGTGAACTCCCTGTAGTGTCCCCGCCCCAGCACCCCGCTGAAGGTCCCCGACAGCAGGGCCACCGCCAGGTCCGCCAGCACAAGCAGGATCCCGATGCTGCGGTAGTCCGGGTCCCCGTAGGGGCTGGAGGGGCCCATGCGCACGGCGTAGGCCAGCACGAAGGCCGCCTGCAGGCACAGTATGTCCAGCAGCATGAAATCTAGGTGCTTTGCCCATCCCCCGGTCTTCTTCCTGTACATAACATCCCCCCTGTGTGCGGACGCCCCAGGCTGTCCCCTTCCTGCCTCCCCTTCCGGTTCCCGGCAGGTTTTCCCCGGGACAGCCCGGGACGCCTATGTTTCTTCCTTTCCCCGGTACACTGTTCTCCCGGGCCTGTCAGGAAACAGTTCCTTCCCCTATATTCCCCTTCCGGCACAAAGCTGGTCAGTCCGGAGCATTTGCCGCTTCTGTTTCCTCTGCCGTACCGTCCATTTCTCCGTTTCGCTTCCTTCTGCCGCCCTTCTGTCAGACTGCCTTGTTCCCGGTTTCGCTTTTCGTCCCCGGCACAAGGCTGGTCAGTCCGAAGCATTTGCCGTTTCCACTTTCTTCTGCCGCCCTATGCTGTCACACTGCCTTGTTTCCGGTTTTCCTTTCCGTCTCCGACACAAAGCAGGTCAGTCCAGGACATCTGCCGCTTCTGTTTCCTCTGCCGTACCGTCCATTTCTCCGTTTCGTTTTCCATCTCCGGCACAAGGCATGGTCAGTCCGGATTGTCTGCCGTTTCTGTTACGCCGCCCTGCTGTCACACTGCCTTGTTCCCGGTTTCGCTTTTCGTCCCCGGCACAAGGCAGGGTCAGTCCGGATTGTCTGCCGTCCCTGCTTCCTCCCCGTTCAGCAGCACTGCCTGCACCAGGAAACGGTTGTTGGGCTTGTTGGAGATGCAGGTGGACAGGGTCAGGATCCTGTCCTCCGCACCGACTTCCACATCCTCCCGGATAACCTTTCCCATGTCCCTGACAGTTTCCATGTTTTCCAGGTATTTCTCAAACTGTGCCTTCTGGCTGTAGTCACTGTTGTAGAGCAGGTGCTCGTTGGAGTACTCGTACGCGGCAAAGATTTCATACACGTAAAGCCTGTCCTCCATGTACATAAAGACATAGGGATGCCCCTCCATGTATTCCCCGTCGCTGTACTTGTGCAGGCCCGCGAACATGGAGCCGTTCTTCATGTTGTGGCCGTAGACCACCGTCACCGGGTCCGAGAAGTCCCTTGCGTTGTAGTCCTCCGTGTAGATGCACCCCGGGTACCCCCTGCTGCCGTCCAGGTTGTAGTTTAAGTAGTATGTATTGTCCGTGGGGTGCTGCAGCACCGGGTAGTCGATCTTCGTGTCCGGGATGTAAATCCAGGCGTAAATGTCCTTGTTGGTCTTTTCCTGCAGTTCCCCGAAGTCCACGGTCTTCTCCGGCACCGTTACCCCCAGCTGCTCCAGGATGTCCGGCTCCTCTTCCACGGACGGTTCCGTGCTGCTTTCCGCCGTCCCCGGTTCCGGGGTGGACGGTGCTTCCGTCACCTCCGCCGTTTCCGTCTGCTCCGGCAGGCTCCCGGCACTGCTGTCCTCCTGGCCTTCTTCCTTCCCGCAGGCCGCCATGGTACACACAAGGATTCCCGCCAGCACCAGAGCATACAATTTTTTCCGTGCAAATATCTTCCTGCTGCCCAGTTTGTTTCCGATTTTATTTTTCCCTGTCTTATTACTTCCCATTTTTCTCTTCATTGCTCCACCACTTCCAACTATTTACTTATTAATGCCTTTTCCACAGCAATTCGTACATAAAAATCCCTAAACCGGCTTCCCACATTACTTCTTTCCATCGCTTCCGTCTTCTGCCCCTTTTATTCCCTTTTCATCCGGCACATATCTCACAATGTCCTGCAGGGCACATTCCAGTATTCCGCACAATCCATCCAGGGTAGTGGTGTTCATAGGCTTATTTTTCCGAAGCTTGTCTATGGTTGCACCCGACACCCGGTGTCTTGTGACAAGGGTATATGTAGTTTCTTCTGATTGCCGTAAAGTCTCCCAAAAAGGCTTATAATCTATCATTTCGCACCTTTCCTGATTCTAAAATACCGCTCTTCCCTATTTACTCTTCTCGAAACCGGAACGAATAAATATTCATTATTTTGCATATTTATAACTTGGAAAAGTTCGTCTTATGTGCAAGTAAGGCGAACTTTTTTTAATTTTACGTATAATTTATAATCTATATAACGCCTATTATTTCTTGTAAAACAAAATAATAACGAAATAAAGAATATCTTCATCCTATAAAATATGTTAAAGAAAAACGGCAGACATCCTCATCTTAAAAAGAACATTATAACGAACTGAAATAATGACCATAAAAACAGGAATGATACTCTCTTATTTTATTTACAAACCGCAAGGAGACTGCACTTTGCTATGTTTTTCCTTTCAATGTAAACATCAGGACAGCAGTTTTACCAAAAAACCCCAAAAAGTAAATTTTACTTGCAATGTTTTCCCAAAAGGTATAAAATAATTAAAGTTATTAAAAAAAGTTCGCCTTACTTGCACATAAGGCGAACTTTTTTACTGTTTTAAAACTATTATTATAAAATCATACATGTTCCGGGAAAGCCGCTTGAAAAAACCAGGAAGTCTGTTATAATGATATCCATAAAGCCATGCAGGGAGGTGTGGAATGAGTTTGGATTTGCAGATAGTAGATATGGCAGGAGCAACGCCGGACCATTCTACAGTCATAACAAATTTTGTCAACATGGTATACAATCAGCTCCGGGACAGCACCTGCCGAGTTTATCCCGACAATGTGCAATATAAGTGGAAGCTGAATGATGGAAGTGAAAAAACCGTAATTCCTGATGTCTCCATCAACTGCCAGATCAGAAGCAGAAAAGGAAACAGCTTTTTGAACGCGCCGCAATTTGTCCTGGAGGTGTTGTCTCCGTCTACGGAAAAATATGACCGGACGGAGAAAAAAGAAATATACAGGGAAGAGGAAATACCGGAATATTGGATCATAGACATCCGGAACCGTACCATCGAAATATACGATCTTGATTATGAAAACGGAGAACCAAAATACTATCTTATCGATACCATAACAGCCGAAAAACCAAATGCAGTTCATTTAATCCATTTTCCTCATATCAAAATTGACTGGGATCAGCTGTTCGACGGTGTAGACTAAAGGGGCATACCGGCAATGCTCTCCGGCATGCCCATACTGCCCCTTATTATTTAAATGTATGGCTGATAACAGCACGCCTTACGTCTGCTGCGGCTGTCATTTCACAATATCGCTTTGGCAGTTCTGTATAAACCGGAACACATTGTATGCGTCATTTGCATGCTTTGTATCTTTCATACCGGTAAAATATGCTACAAATAAAATTTCTATACATTTCATCACACATGGAATGACCTTTTTCTCTATATCCGAAAGTTTCAGGATGCTTTCGTAGCCATCCAGAACGGACCTGACGATTTCTATCCACTCCTTTTCGGTAAAAGCATCATCCGTTTCCTCTGCCAGCAATCCCGTCAGGAAATAACAGAGATCAAAGATTCTGATATTTCTCTGGCTCAGATCAAAATCAATATACCCTGACAAATTGCCTTCAAAGAATAAAAAGTTTCCAAAATGCACATCCCTGTGGATCAGCTGTCTGGGCAAATGGTCATACACATCGCCCAAAGCCCCTACTGCTTTTAAATATTCCGTTTCATCCACGATCTGCCACTCATTATTTATCAAAGTATCGCGCACCCACCCCTGCATTTCCTGCAGCAGACTATTATCCCAAAACGCAAGAGCCTTTTCGCATTCCCGGAATGCCTTGTGCAGCTGCGCCATTGCGCAGCCCATTTTGCGGGCCATCACCTTGTCTTTCGGATCGGTAATATTACATCCCTGTAACTTTTGGGATACCAGGAAATAAAAGCCGTTTTCCCCCACATATTTTTCCCCTTTCCGGGTTAAAACAATCTTTGCAGCAGGAATATGATAATCCGATAAGATTGTGGAAATTGTAATATTTCTCTCCAGCTGCTCCCGGTTATCATACATTTTGATTACATAGGAATGATTGATTTCCCACGCTGAGGAATATATCTGTGATAAATGTTCTTTCTCGATTCCCCATAAAGGCAGAATCCGTTCTATGGTCCTTTCCATTTTCCGGTACCTCACTTTTTCTTTTAAGATAATTCTCCTGATGCCTGGCTCTGACAAATGATATATATTTCCCAGCTTTCCGTTGGATTTCCCTTCCAGCTGCTTCAGATATATATCATGATTGCGCTTCTCCAGCTCAGTCTTATAGTCGGTCTGCCGTTTTCCCTCACATTGGTTTTTCTAACGTCCTTTTACTTTACATGAATGTTCAGCAATGCATTTTCATACAATATCCGGAGGGCAAACCGTCTCTGTCCGTCCGCAAACTCAATGACAACCCATTTCTCATCCAGCTCAGCGATGACGCCCCGGCCAAATTTTTTATGTTCCACCAGAAGCCCCTCTCCTATCTGGGCACAATATTCCGAAAAGTCCATCTGCGCGGGCCGGCTCTTCTTCCGGTATACCGGCAGGGCCTGCGCTTTTCCCTGTCCCGTCTTCCCTGGCCTCGGCTCCTGCATGATTTCCCGGCAAAAAGACGAACGGCCCTCTACCGCAAAGACACACAGCATCTCCTTTGCCCGGGTCATGGCCACATAAAACAGACGCCGTTCCTCCTCGTACCGTGCCTGTTCCTCCCATTCCGCGTTTTTCTCCGCTTCTGTCTCTTCTCTCCATTTCACAGATTTTTGTTTTTCCGGCATTTTTTCCGGAAATATGCCATCCAGCACGTCCAGCAGATACACGGTATCATATTCCAGGCCTTTGCTGGCGTGAACGGTTGATAAGATAAATTTAGTCTCAAAATCGTTTTGTTTTTCCCTGATAGCCGTCTGCAATTCTGCCAGCCGTTCTACCAGCCGCTCCGGGGAACTTTCATTCCTGGCAATCATCTTCAGAAGAAACAGCTTCCCGTCCCCCATACCCGTGCGCTCCAGATAATCCCCGTACCCCATGTCTCTCGTGATCCTGTCCAGGGCCGCCTCTGCCGTATCCGACAGCAAAGCCCTCAGCAGCGCCTTTATCCTTTTACAGTTCTGCCTCGTCTGTTCCTGCAAATCCCCCCACCGTATGGCAGTCTCCATAATGGTCCCATGTGTTTTTTCACTGGTTTCGCAAATACGGACCGCATTCTCTTTGCTGATATAGGTGGATATCTTATAATATATTTGCAAAAACAGCTCTGCATCCCCGGGATTCATGGCAAAGCGGATGATATTCTGAATATCGATCACCACCCTGTGCGTAAAAAAAGCCAGTTCCGCGCTGCGGATCCGGTAAGGAATCCTCTTTCTTTCCAGCAAATCCACCAGAGGCACCGCGCTCTCATTGTCCCGGTACAGTACCGCGGTCTCCCTCCGGCAGTCTTCGGCCACCTTTACCAGATAACTGTACTGGGCGCCCCGGCTCTTAAGGCCGATTCCCCGGATATCCGCCCCCGGTTTCCTGACCGCCCTCATGTATTTTTCATGGCGCAGGACATTTTTCCGGATAAAGCAGTCCGCGGCCTCCACAATTTTTGCATTGGAACGGAAATTTTCCTCCATAAGCAGCACCCTGGCTCCCGGGTGATCTTTTTCAAAAGACAAAAGCGCCTCCGGATAAGCCGCCCGGAACCCGTAAATACTCTGGTCCTCATCACCCACCATAAAAAGATTGTCCGACTTTCCGGCCAGCAGTGCCACAATCGCATGCTGCAGCTTTGAAGTGTCCTGGGCTTCATCCACACAGATAAACGGATATCTGTCCTGAAAATAGCCCAGAGTCTCCGGGTCCTTTCGCAAAATCGCATAGGCGTAAGTCATCTGGTCATCATAATCCATCAGCCCCCTGCCGCGCAGTTCACCGCAGTAGGCAGTATAGATCTCCCACAGCCGAAAGCCCGCCCCTTCCTCCAATTGTCTGATTTCTTTTCCGGTCAGCATTCCGTTTTTGATATATGTAATCAGGGTGCGGACTTTTTTCAGTTCCCCCTCCCCGGCATACTCCTTTTCCACCCTCTGGTATATGGCTGACAGAATGCCTGCCGTTTTCTTTTCATCCGTCACCAGGGAAAATGCGCTCTTCCCTATCATTCTTCCATAATACTGTATGATTCTGGCGCATATTCCGTTTATGGTGCGGAATGCAAGCCGCCCGCCCATCTCCTCCCCGAAATAAGAACGAAAACGAGCCGCCATATCATGTGTGGCGGCTACGGTGTAAGTCAGGGTCAGAATATTTTCCGGCATTATCCCGGCACAGTAAATCATATATCCCAGCCTTGCCACCAGCGCTGTGGTCTTTCCGCTGCCGGGCACTGCCAGCAGTAAAACCGGTCCCTGCACGGAACAGACAGCTTCTTTCTGCTGGCTTGTGAGCCGGATCTGAAATCTCTCAAAAAACTCTTCATTTGTCATCAGGCAGTCGTTCTTTCAAATATAATTTCTCGTATTTTCGCAAACAAGGTATTTCTTTTCCCATTATATAAACCAGACAGGTTTGTGTCAAGACCAATCAGTACTCCCCAATCTGCAGACTGCCGCTGACTGTGGATACACTGACCGCATGTTCCCCGGTGCCGTACTTTCCCCTGGCCTGATTTCCCTTTTTACTGAAGGTGAGCACATCGTCAAAAAAGGTATCGCAGCTGCCGCTGGCAGAATCAAAATCCAATGCATATGACCCTGCCCCGGGAAGCATAACATCCACATCTCCGCTGGTGGTGGAAACTTCCAGCGCGCCGGTGAGCCCGCCCAGGAAAATGCGCACATCCCCGGAAATAGTGTCTGCCCTTCCGCAGCCGCTGCCCCCCAGTATCGCCACCTCCCCGCTGGTACTGTCCGTCTGAAATTCTCCTTCCAGAACATCCGCCACAATATCTCCCGAAATCGTATCCGCGTCCAGATTTCCTACGGCTTTCCCGATCCGGGTCTCCCCGCTGGTAGTGGAAATATTCATGTCTCCTGCCACCTGACCCAGGCTGACATCCCCGCTGGTGGTAGTAATATTCAGTCTCCCCGTCACATTTTCCAGAAAAATATCCCCGCTGGTGCTGGTAAATTTTCCGTCACCTTTCAGGTCATTCACCGTGATGTTTCCGCTGACGGAAGACATCATTGTACTTCCTTCGGCCGACCCCAGAATAATGTCACCGCTGGTACTGGATACCGAAACCTCGTCTGCCTGTGCCGCCAGCATGCGAATATCTCCGCTGGTGGAAGAGACTTGTATTTTGTCTGCCCCTGTGTTCCGGAAAAAGATATCGCCGCTGGTGCTGGATACCGTGAAATCCCCTTCCGGTCCAAACGGAATTTCGGACGCAATGTCACCGCTTACAGTCTTCACATACAGCCCTCCCAGCCTTTCTGCAAAGCCGGCGGGAAGATACACCTCCGTGTAAGCATTCCTGGGCCGAAAAGAAAAGAAGCTAAAATAATTTTTCCTCACACCCCTGACCACAAGCTCCCCGTTCTTCAGTTCCACCAGGGAAATTCCCTGCTTTCCCGGATCATAGTTCATAAACTCGCGGATTACGATTTTGTCCCCTTCTCCCTCATAAAACAGCACACTGTTTAACGTCATTCCATAGTCAATTTTCAGACTGCCGATTTCTTCCGGATCCACTTCCTTCTCCAGTACCATCTTGTAATTCTGTCCGTTTTCCCAAAAGGAAATTTCAGCCCCATCCCCCTCCACGGTTACTCTTCCACCACCTTGGAAAAAAGCCCCTCCGGAAGAAAGGGCCATGTACAGCATGGCGCACAGGCAGACTGCTGCACAGCCCAGAAAACAGATTGTCGCAATTTTAACCTTCCTCATCTTCTACTCCTTTTTCAGGCTGAATATCAGTATCAGAATGGCCTGCAGACATGCCCCCACCAGAAATGCGATCCAGGTTACTTCCCATCTGGATGTGGCAAAGCTGGTGATAAAATAAATGGTCACCGTCAGAAGCCATACCACCACACTCAGGGAATTCCGTATGCCCCTGTCCTGCTTTCTGGCACCGGCTGCTTCCCTGTATGCCTGTGTCAGGATATCCTCTTTTTTGCACAAATCCGGATACATATGTGTCACATAGACCTGGATGCAGGTAGGGGGAATGCAGACCAGTACCGTCAGGGCCACTCCCAGCATTCCGATTCCCGGCTTCATATGGAAAAGAATCTCGTTCACCACCATACTCAGCAAAAATACCACTCCCGCAAAAATATATAGTCCCACCGAAACCGCCTTCAAAGCCGCCTTTTTTCTTCTTTCTTCCTCGGGCAGCAGGAAAAGCTCCCTCTCCTCCAGATCCCGGAATAATTCCGTTACATCCCCGATGGAATCAATGACCCTCTGGTAGGCATCCTCCTGCTGATAGCCCTCACTGATAAGATCCTGATATTTTTCTATGGTATTCTGGGCCATTTCTTCCTTTAAATCCATGGCTTTTCTCGTCTTCGGCCCTTCCGAAAAAAGTTCGTCAATATAACTTCTGATCATCTCATCCATATTTTCCTCCATTTCTGCGCTTCTTTTTCTTTTTTCACTTTCCGGCAAATCTCCTATATGACAGCACCCCTGGCCCCTCATTTCAACAGCCGGTCAATATCTGCCTTGGCCTCTTCCCAGTCATGTTTATATATCTGATACGCCTGCCGTCCCTCTGCCGTAATGGAATAGTACCGCCTCCTGGCCCCCACCGTCTCATCCCCCCAATAGGTCCGTATATATCCCGCCTGCTCCAGCCTGCGGAAAGCGGAGTACAGTGTGGCTTCCTTCAGTTCACAGCGATTGTCTGTTTTCTTCATAATATCCTTGTTGATTTGGTAGCCGTAACTGTCCTGGTCCAGAAGATGGGCTAAAATTATGGCTTCCGTATGTCCCCTCAGAATATCAGATGTAATTGACATAATAATCCCCATACCTTTCCGTAACCTGCGAATTTGGGCCGCAGGCACAAATTTGCCTATGAAAAATTTATTTTTCACAGTACATCCTTTCCTTCCGGTCATGCGTCCAACCATGTGGCAACCAACACTTTCTTTCTACACTATATACCAATATACCTCATCTGTCAAGGTATATATGAAATATAAGTATATATTTTAAACCGTCAAAAATATCATTTGCCCGTCAGGGATGAAAGCGCAGTTATGTAAATCCGCTTCCCACTTCCCAGAAAACCCGAAATATGGTATGCTGATACAAGAAATCTTTCAAATATTCATGGAAGCCGTCAGACTGCAGAACACAGAAAATACACCTGCAGCCTGCCGCAGGGGAATCACATGCTGGATAAAAAAGCCTTTGAGGAAGCCAAAAGAAAAGTCATCGGAATCGACAGACAGCGACTGGGCATCGGAACGCTGTCCGAGAAGACGGTTCACGCCATCCTGAAGCATTACTATGAGCCGGATGAAGACCGGCAGGAAATACCCATTGAAAATTATGTGGCGGACATCTGCGCCAACGGGGAAATTATCGAAATCCAGACACGGCAGTTTGACAAAATGAGAAACAAGCTCTCTGCCTTTCTGCCCCGGTATCCCGTCACCATTGTCTATCCCATCCCCCGGGAAAAATGGATTATCTGGATAGACGAAGAGAGCGGGGAATTGAGCAAAAAGAGGAAATCGCCTTTGAAAGGTAACCCTTACCTTATTTTCCCGGAATTGTATAAAATCAAAATGTTCCTGAAACATCCCAACTTACGGCTGCGGCTGGTTTTCCTGGACATGGAGGAATATAAACTGCTGAACGGCCGGAGCCGGGATAAGAAAAAAGGCGCCAGCCGCTATGACCGCATTCCCACGGAGCTTGTGCAGGAAATGGAAATAGACTGCCCCCGGGATTTTATGCAGTTTGTCCCTCTGGAGCTGGAAAACGCCTTTACCTCCAGGGAATTTGCAAAGGCGGCCCACATTTCCCTCCCGCTGGCCCAGACGGCCCTGAACATTCTATACCATATGGAGACTGTCCTGCGGGTGGGCAAAAAGGGAAAACTGTATTTATATGAGATAAATGAAACCTGATTTCGTCAGTCAAGGCCCACAATTCCGTCTACCGGCAGGGACAGCACAAACCCCTGGGCCTTGCTCTGCAGGCCGCATTGTTTCCCGATCTCCTGCATGATGGCCATCTTATCCTCCTTCTGGGCCAGGATAATGACCACTTCCCTTTCCTCCTGCACGCTGATCTTCCAGAATTTCATGGCCTGCTCGTTTCCGATACGCCTGCTGTGGAACACGGTTCCCCCGGATGCTCCTTTGGGCCTGGCGGCATTCATCACATCCTCGCTGTAACCCTGATTTACGATTGCCATGATCATGCTGTATTCATTCTCTGTCATATCGGCCTCATTCCTCTCCGTTAATTTTCTTTTCTCTTCCAACTCCAGATTCTCTATCATCTGAACCAGATGACCGCTGCCGCCGGACATCAGGACGGTGAAAGCGATTCCCGTGTTCGGCATCCCAAGATGAAGCTTTTTCCGCAGCTTCCGCAACATTTCATCCGCAAATTCCTTGGGCAGCATACTCATCAGTATATTTTTATCCACCCCATCCAGCCCCAGCATGTCCATGACCTCACTGGTAGCCGTGCCCTGGGCATGGAAAATATACTGGGTGGGCACATTCCCCTCCTTAAACAATGCCGTGGCCTTACCCACCAGTTTGGGTGTGGCAACCAGGAACAACATCCTGAACGCTATTTTTTTATGATTGTCCGCCATCTTCATCGTCCTCCTCAAACTCAATGATGTCATCCATAACATCCAGAACTTCTGTCTCCTGTACCATCTGTCTGTCTGTGAGCCTCATCTTGTACTGATACAAAATTCCCATAAGCTGAATGGCGATCAGGGGCGTCAGGGCCACCAGGGCCACCACCCCGAAGGCATCCGTCATCAGGTTCCCGTCTATGGCATCGCAGGCGCCGATACTCAGGGGCAGAAGGAATGTGGTGGTCATGGGTCCGCTGGCCACGCCGCCGGAGTCAAATGCGATACCCACAAACATCCTGGGCACAAACCTGGACAAAACCAGGGCGATCAGATAACCGGGTATGATGATCCACTGAATGGGCAGCCCTGTGAGAACGCGCATCATGGACAAGCCCACGCTGGCCGAAACCCCCAGTGACATACAAAGATTCATGGACTTTGCGGACACTGATCCGTTGGTCACACTCTCCACCTGACGGTTCAGCACCTGGATGGCAGGCTCTGCCTTCACAATATAATAACCGATGAGCATACCGATGGGCACCAGCAGCCATTTCCAGGGTTCCGATGCGATTTCGTTTCCCATCAGGGAACCCACCGGGGCAAATCCCACATTGACGCCGCACAGAAAGAGCACCAGACCGATGTATGTATAGGCGAAACCCACCGACACCCTCTTTACCTGTCTGCGCGGATACCGATGCGTAAAAAGCTGAAAAAAGATGAATACGGCTGCCACCGGAACCAGGGAGATGAGAACCTCCCGCACATAGGGCGGCATACTGAATAAAAATTCCCTGACCACATCCCGGGTGGTGCTCACGGCAGCCACGCCCGCCGCCGCGTAGGCAGCCTCGCTGGGACTGAAAAACATTCCCAGAATCAGTACCGCCAGAATGGGCCCCACACTGGAAAGCGCCACCAGACCGAAACTGTCGCTGGACGCATTCTTGTCACCGCGGACGGAAGCAAGACCCACACCCATTGCCATAATAAAAGGAACTGTCATGGGGCCTGTGGTCACACCGCCGGAGTCAAATGCCACCGCCAGGAAATCCCTGGATACCAGAAAGGACACGCCGATCAGGACGGTATACAGCACAATCAGAATGGTAGAGAGATTGATTTGAAACAGAATTCTGATAATGGCCACAGCCAGAAAAATCCCCACACCCACAGCCACTGTCAGAATCAGGGTCAGATTCGGAATGGAGGGCACCTGTTCTGCCAGCACCTGAAGATCCGGTTCCGAGATGGTGATGATTGCACCCATGGAAAATCCGATCAGGAATATCAGTGGAATATGCCTGGTCTTGGATATCTGCACACCGATACCTTCCCCCAAAGGGGTCATGGACATCTCCGCTCCCAGCTGGAAAAATCCCATGCCGATGACCAGCATAATGGCGCCCACAATGAACATTACCATGGTTCCCAGGTCTATGGGAACCAGCAGAATGCTCAGGAGAAGCACAATGCCGGTTATGGGAAGAACAGCAGAGAGAGATTCCAGTATCTTCTCTTTCAGTTTCTGGTTCAATCCGCATCACCTCTTTTTCATTTTATTTTTCATCTTAATCCACTTCAGTTACATATTGTTCCCCGGCGTTTCATAACGCCCATTGTCCTTTACCGGCCCTCCTGCCCTTTGTTTTCCGTGGCCACAATATTGCTGCCAAACACATCTTTCATAAGAATATCCCCGATGGATACCGGAAGCGCCGCAACATGGGAGTTAATCCGCTCCATGCAGTCCATAAGCCTGGCTTTGGGGATGGGGCGGTCAGTTTTTACCGACAACATTCTGCCGTCCTCACAGCGCATGGTAGTGGTCAGCGTCCTCTCCGGATGACGGATTTCCGACTCCGCATAGGCGGCTCCCCGCTTACAGGTATTTCCGCTGATCTCTTTAATCTCCTGCCCTTCCATTTTCACGATGATGGAGCAGCCCATGGGACATATGATGCAAGTCATGTTTTTCTCTGTCATCTGTTCAAGCCTCCATCTCTTCCAGTTCCAGCCTTATCCGGGAAATATCCTGCAGAAGTTCCCCTTTCAGCCGGATGCTCTCCATCTCCCCCGGCGCCATTCGGAGTTTTCTCACGCTGTGAACAACCCTGCCATCTCCCAGAACCGTGATCTTCACATTCCGGTATCTGTCCGCCACCCGGAAAAAAATGGTGAGATCCTTTCTTTCCGTAATCCGCTGCGGAACAGTATATCGTATTTTTTTATCGCAGGAAACAGGGATGTCACAGCTCCTCCCCCTCTCCCCCATGATATATGCGGCCGCATTTTTTCCGGCAGTCTCTGCCTCTTCCGACACAAAGTCCACCAGATCATGCACATGGAGCACATTTCCGCAGGCGAATATGCCCTGCCGGGATGTCTCCCTGTCCTGGTCCACCACCGCGCCGCCGGTAACGGCATCCAGTTGGATTCCCGCCTGCACGGAAAGCTCGTTCTCCGGTATCAGCCCCACGCTCAGCAGCAGGGTGTCGCAGGCAATGTATTCCCTGGTCTCCGGAATGGGGTTCCGGTTCTGATCCACCTTTGCGATGGTGACACCCTCCAGCTTCTCTCTTCCGTGAATTTCCACCACCGTGTGGCTCAGCTTCAGCGGAATGCCAAAATCGTTCAGGCACTGCTCAATGTTCCTGATAAGTCCCCCGGAATACGGCATCAGCTCACACACCGCTTTCACCTCTGCCCCCTCCAGCGTCATGCGCCTGGCCATGATCAGGCCGATATCGCCGGAGCCCAGGATCACCACGCTTTTTCCGGGGAGATACCCCTTCTGGTTCACCAGCTTCTGCGCCGTACCTGCGCTGAAAATACCCGCCGGCCGGGTGCCTGCAATATTCAGCGCCCCCTTTGGCCGCTCCCGGCAGCCCATGGCAAGCACAACAGCCTTCGCTTCTACGGTAAAAATACCCTCTTCCTCATTGGCGGCAGTGATGATCCTGTCCGGTGACACCGCCAGCACCATGGTCCTGTATTTCACCGAAATTCCCAGTTCCCGCACCTTTTTTTCATATTTCCAGGCATACTCCGGCCCGGTCAGTTCTTCCCCGAAACGGTGCAGCCCGAAACCGTTGTGGATGCACTGCTGTAAAATTCCGCCCAGATGCTCGTCCCGCTCCAGAATCAGGATATCCCTGACTCCCTTTTCATAAGCGGCAACCGCCGCGCTCATTCCCGCCGGCCCGCCTCCGATAATCACCAGATCAGTCATTTTGCCTTTGTCTCCTTTGTTCTGCCTGCCACGATTTCAGATCCCTTTCCCGACTTTGTAACCTCTTCAAAAGGAATCTGCATTTCCCTGGACAGCAGTTCCGCAATGTAAGGCATGCAAAATCCCCCCTGGCATCTTCCCATCTGCGCCCTGGTGCGGCGTTTGATCCCATCCAGGTCCCTGGCCGGCGGATTGGTGCGGATTGCCTCCAGAATCTCTCCTTCCGTCACCGTCTCACAGCGGCACACCACCCTGCCGTAAGACTTATCCCTGCGGATCATCTCATTTTTCTCTTCCACGGAAGCATTCCGGAAAGCATATGCCGGCCTGCGCACAGGATGAAAGTCTTCCTTTTTCCGAAGGACAAGCCCCTGGCTTTTCAGCATCTCCACAATATATTCTCCTATGGCCGGGGCAGCTGTCAGTCCCGGGGACTCGATTCCCGCCGCATTGACAAATCCCGGCTCCGGAGAAGTGATGATAAAATCTCCCGTATTTCCCGCAGCCCGCAACCCGCAGAAGGAAGTGATGACCTTCCGGAACGGAATATTTTTCACATTCTCCCTGGCCTGTTCCACAATCCGCGCAAATCCCTCCTCTGTGGCAGACCGGTCCTCCTTGTCTTCCATGTCCACGGATGTGGGTCCCAGCAGCAGATTACCGTCAACGGTGGGCGTGATCAGAATTCCTTTTCCCCGGTGTGAAGGCGTCCTGAAAATCGTATGGGATACCAGATTCCCGCAGTCTTTGTCCAGAAGCAGATACTCTCCCCTGCGGGGATGCACCTGAATGGAATGATCTCCCGCCATTGCCGCGATCTCGTCCGAATACAGCCCTGCGGCATTGACCACAAATCTGGCCGAAACCTTCTCTTCCCCGGAAGAAATCTCGTAATAGCCTTCCTTTTTCTCTATTTTCCCCACTTCAAAATGCAGCTTCAGGGACACGCCGTTATCCATGGCATTGCCAATGGCGGCAATCGCCAGCTCATAAGGACAGACAATGGCGGCGGTAGGGGCGTAAAGGGCACAGACAACACTTTCGGATAAGCCCGGCTCCAGTTCCCGGGCTTCCTCCCCTTCCAGAATTCTGAGATCCCTGACCCCGTTTTTGCAGCCCCGGGCATACAGTCCCTCAATGGTTCGCCGGTCTTCCTCTCCAAATCCGATGACCAGAGAGCCATTGTTCCGGTAAGGCACTCCCAGCTCCCGGGTGATTCCCTCCATCATTTCGGCGCCCCTCACATTCAGCCGCGCTTTCAGACTTCCCTCTTCCGCGTCATATCCGGCATGGACAATTCCGGAATTCGCCCTGGTGGCGCCCATTGCCACATCATTTTCCTTCTCCAGGATGCAGATGGAGAGATCATATGCCGCCAGTGTTCTGGCCAGCATTCCTCCTACCACACCTGCCCCCACAATTGCTACATCGTACATTTTTGTTTTGTTCTCCGTTCCTTTTCTTCCGGTCTGTGTCTATAACCGGCTTTTCACCGGCCCCCGCGGATTTCTAATTCCTGAAATACCGCCTCCGTCACCACGCCGTTTCCCGTGCCATGCCTTCTCCGGCCCGGCACCGCTTCGCCCGGTGCTTTTCCAGCCCGGTGTCAGTTTCTATCTTAGCATGCCCCTGCAATGAATGCAATGACCATATTTGCTTCCCGTTTCCGCACCGCTTTCTGCCCATGAGAAGCCTGCGGCAGGCAGCGCCCAGGCACTAATCCCGTTTCCCCTGCCCTTCTTCCTTCCAGATCCCCGACACAAAATACATCAGGGCAGCCCATGTGTACATGGAGTAAAAATTTCCCCTTTCATCGCGGCCTTTTCCCAGAGCCTCCAGGGCGTCCGACCTTGTCAGCAGGGCAAAACCGTCAAACTGCTCGGAACCTGTGGCTCCCTCCTGGGAAAGCAGTCCCATGTCCGGGGCGCGCAGCACCACACACACCAGCGCATTGCTCTCATCCGTCATCCCCGGTGTGGAAAACAACAGCGGGTTTACCACGGTAACCTGATCCGTCTCCCGAACCAGAAGTCCGGTCTCCTCCTGAATTTCCCTGACAGCCGTGGTGACAATGGGATTTTCCGCATCCTTATCCCCGCTGTCTATCAGTCCGGCCGGTACACTGAGCAGGAAACGGCCTGCCGGATATCGAAACTCATAGGAGAGTAAAAGCTTCTCCTCCTCTCCCGGCGCTGCAAGAATCACAATGCAGCTTACCGCGTCCGGAAGCATGACCTGAAATTCCTCATCCGTCTTTACCGCCGCCAGATCTCCCGGCTTCCTTCTGGTGGCATTGTAATAATGCTTTCCCGGCGCATACTGCAAGTCCGTCACCCGGATATACGGGGAACCAAACAATTCCTTCACATTTTCATTTGTTATCCTCTGTCTTTTTTCCATATATTCTGCTCCTTTTTCTCCTCATCCTATCTTTCCCCGGTTCTGCCGGAAAATATCCCCCTGCCCTTTTCCGCTTTGTTTATGCCGGCGTCCCGTTCTATTTCCCGGTGTCAATGCTTTTTCTATGCTGTAGATGTATGCCGATATGACCGATGCCTAAGATAACCGCCGCGATTAACATACATCCCACTTTTCCGTACACACCCAGCATAAAAAACGAAATAACCGGCAGTGTTGCCCCGGCAACAGGTATGCCCAGGAAACTGCTGTAAAAGTCCGACAGCCTGCGCCCGCTTCGAAAATAACGCACCCACCATGCTTCATACATGATCATCAGGGCGAAGGCTCCCAGCAGCCACAAAGACCAGAAAGTCCATTCATGTATGTTAAAATCCGAAAATATCAATGAACAGCAGCAGGTCAGCGCTTCCCCTGCCCTTTCCAGAAACAGCAGAACTTTATTTTCATTTTCAGACGTATATCCCTGCGGCATTTTTCGTAACCAGATGATATTGGGAAGAAACAACATCCCCAAAAATATGAATCCTGTATATGAAAACCCCGGATTACCGAACATGCAATATCCTCCTGACATGATTCCGAATATGACCGCTTCGCCTGTGTCCCGGATTCTGCCGCAGGAAAATGCCCTGCCGCTCTCCGGACCTTTATTATAAACCGGAAAAAGCGGAATAACCTTTCTAACCGGGTCTATACCGCCTTTTCGGAAATCATACTATTTGGTTTTAGCCATTGTATTCTTGTTTTATTCCCTGCCTGCGGCTTACTTTCCTGCACCGGCGTCTCTTCTTTCACCGGAGTGGGTTCCTGTAGCTGAAATGTTTCAAAATACACGGTATCGCAATATTCACATTTTCCCTTATCACCGATATCGGCCCCACAATTTTTGCATATCATTTGTATGCCCCCCAATACGCAATTTGCATTTGAAGTCAGCTTCTTCCTTACTAATATACCTTATGTGTATGGCAAAGTAAATGCTTAATCACCGAAAATTTCTGGAAACCATGAAAAAATCCCATGAACCGATAACAGACGCGAAAAGCCGCCTGTTCCCTCCGATCAGGCGGCTTGTGGCTTTACAAATATTTTGTAAGATCTTTGCAGAGCTTTTCCTCCATGGAAATCAGTTTTGTCCCAATGTCCTTCGACTTATGATCTGCCATTTTATATTCATTGAGATATTTGTTGAGGGATTTCACCCCCATATTGCAGCCGTCCGTAATCAGCCCTGCTGCCGTGGCGTCGCTGTCATCCATGCCCATTTTCACATTTGTCTTCATCCAGGACATCCCCTTCGCCACAAGGGACGGATCCTTTTCCTCTGTTCCGTGGCTGATCAGCAGGGAATGAATTTCATCCCCCAGTTTTTCATGATGCTGTCTGCTCTCCCTGAGCAGCTGCTTCATATCGGAATCCCGAACACTTTCCAGGACTTCGTCAATGGCCGTCACTGCCATTTTGGTCCCTGCGTCACATTCCTGAAGTAACTTTACCGTATCTGAATTCACCATGATTCTTCACCCTCTGCAGTGCGGTTTTCGCCTTACAGATTTCGCCCTTTCTTTCTGATATAAAATCTTCCGGAAAATACCCGGTTCTCCCGGGCCAGACATTCCGGATTTCTATTTATTATGTCAGAAAGCTCCCATCTTATACGGGCTGCGGCTGCTATTTGCCCCTGTCACTCTGCCGCCGGACGATTCTGTCCAGAATTCCTTCCACATCCACACCCGGATGTGTCAGGTACATCCGGCAGACCTGCTCCGCAAAATCCCTGTCCACATGATTCCGCTCCGCAATCTGGGCGACGGTTTTTCCGGCATCAGCCTGCTTCATGATCTTTTTCACCAATTCATGCATATCCTGATACGGTAAAGCGTTTTCTCCTCTGTCTGCCTCCGGGCCGGCAAAAACACGGTCTGTCCCCTCCGCTTTGCTTCCCTGCCCCGCGGAAGCACACTCCGCCCTCCCGGCAGAAGCCAGGTCTATTTTCTCCGTCTCCATCCGGTGTTGCTCCGGGTAGAGAGTGAGCACCATCATGGCCGGCTTCACCCAGAATCTTTTCGGCCCGCAGCTGCCCGGATTCAGATAAAAAATATGATCCCTGCTGCTTTCCTCGTATTTATGGGAATGCCCGGAAATCACAACATCCGTGCCCTCCGGAATCCTCCGGATCTCTTCCCGGTTATGAATCATGAAAATCCGGAAGCCAAAAAGTTCCAGCTCCCGCTCCGGGGGAAGATGCCCGGTCTGGTTCTGGTCTGCATTTCCCCGGACTGCATACACCGGTGCCACCTCCTCCAGCTGCCTTAAAATTTCCGCCTGACCCACATCCCCCGCATGCAGAATCAGTTCACAGCTTTTCAGTATTTCCGTCACTTCCGGTCTCAACAGCCCGTGTGTATCCGAAATCACTCCTATCCGATGCGCCTCCATGATGCCCTCCTCCGTCTGCCGCTTTATGATCAACTTTTTGTATGACGCCATAGTGGGCAGCTTCTTGTTTCCATGCAAAAACAGCTGTTTACGGCAGGGTCTCCCTTTCATGCGGCCTTTCCCAGGGCTGGCTCCGCCCTCAGCCGGGCGACCGCCGCAGCGGGCAGCGCGACATGGAAACCCGGTCTGTCAGCCCATCCAGTCCGTTGTCCCTGAGATAATCCTGCAGAATGGATTTTGACTGTGTGGATTCCGGTCCGATCATGATCTCTGGCACCAGTTCCTCCCAGCCAATTCCCAGTTTCCCGCACATGGCCTTAAGATCCAGGGGATAATATTTCTTAATCCGTTCTTTGGTGACATGATAGCAGGGCTTTATGGCAAAATCATCCTTCACAAACGGAGAGACTACCAGCCTCACCTCCCGTTCGGACAAAAAAGAGGGATGCTTAAATGCCGCGGAGCAGCTCCACGCATAGTTCATGGCTTTTTTGATATCATCGCTTTTTCCCGACAGCTCTTTCTTCCTTTTTACCAGACGGTAAAACACTCCTGTCAGATTATGTTCTGTCATACTGTCCTGATAGAATACCGTCTGCAGGGACAGCGCCCCTTTGGCCATCTGCTGGAGAAATCTGCCCTGAAACGCAATGCATACACCCCTTCCCCGGTTTCCGTACCGCTCCCACTGGGCGGCGTCATCCCGGTGCAGGGAAAAGCAGGCGGCATAGGAAGAGTAGGAAAATTCCTTTTTCAGCTCTTCCTGGAAAAGTTCCCTCACTGCCATTGCCCGCTCCGAATCCCCCTCCTCTTCCAGTCTTCCGGCGACGGCATCGCACAGGCCGCTCATAAAATACAGCATTTCCTCCGCATCATTCATATTCAGCACATTGTTGACCCGAAGCTGCGCGCTGTGCAGAATGCCATCCAGCGCCTGGAAATCCGTATAATGATACAGAATATGATTTTCATATTCCCCTGCCATGCCTGTCACCTTTCTAAACCTCCCTCAGACCGGAACCCGGAATCCCTGCCCCAGTTCCTGTGCCACTTTTCCGGCCAGTTCCCTGCTGTCTGTAATCTCTTCGTATTCTTCCATGGCCTGGATGATCAGAATCAGCGGATTTACCGCATATCCGTAATCCCTGATCAGCGAAACCAGAACCCTGCGCAGCTTTGAATAGGAAATGGTCTCCGGCACCACATCATTTATCACATGTGGATACTCTGCCCTGAGATTCTCCACCATATAATAGACGCACTGGTTGTTCAGCACTTTGTCTATATTGCGGATAATTGTATCCTTCAGCTCTCCGAACACCGTATTCAGGGCATTCCCATCCTCCATGGCTGCGCAGGCCCGGTGCACCGATATGCCGTTGATCAGAATCTCATACTCATCCGGCCCCAGCCCGTCCAGGTCTCTCATGCGGAAGACCGGAATGACAACGCCCCACTGGTCCGCTATCTGCTGCCGCAGACTGGCCACATGGGGAAATTTCTGCTTCATTTCTTCCAGAAACAGGGGAATCACCTTCTCCCCAAACTGCAAAGTGATAATCTCCGGCAGCGTGCGTTTGTTGATTTCCGCCTTTGTGTCAATACTTGCCTGATTGGGCAGGTTTCTCTTCCCGGGCTCATGCTGGAACAAATAGTCCAGGGAGCAGTCAAGAACCTCCGAAATCCCGTTCAGCATCACCACATCCGGATAACTGCTTCCCCTTTCATACTTGGAAATGGCCTGTTCCGTCACTCCCAGTAAATTTGCCAGCTGCTTCTGTGTGTAGCCTCTCTCCTGCCTGATCTCCTTCAGGCGATTTCCGAATCCTTCCAATGCCATAATCGCACCTCCAATGTATTTGATGCTTCCATTGTAAATGCATTCCGGCCAAAACACAACCAATTATACGGACTATTTTCAGCTCAACCTCAGGTTGATTCCGTTTTTCCATTTTCAGTCGCAGGCGCTGCGGAACTCATCCCAGATTGCCGCGTGCAGGTCCTCCGCTTCCTGGGAAATATTCTGGATAATCTCCCCGGCCGCCGCGTCTTCCGGCAGAACCAGCAATTCTTTCATATCCTCCGAAATATAGGCTTCCGCCGCCTTGTTGCTGCAGTAATATCCCAAAAACTCAAAACATGCCGCCGCGTTTTCCGGCCTGTTGATATAGTCCAGGAACGCATATGCCGCTTCCGCGTTGGGTGCCTGGGAGGGAATAAAACCAGCAATGATTCCAAATCCCAGCCCTTCCTCCGGATACACGATTTTCAGGTCGGGTCTTGCCGTCATGGCCAGGTATACCTGGGAAGTGTAGAGGAATCCCACCGCCGCTTCCCCGCTGATGACAAAATCCTGGGTATTGCTGTCATTGATGACCCGCACATTGGGAGCCAGCTCCTGCATCTTGTCGCCTGCGGCCCGGATCACGTCCAGGTCCTGGGTATTGTAAGACTCTCCCATGGTCTTCAGCGCAATTCCGTTGATCACGCGGTAGTTTGCCGTCAATGCAATATTGTCTTCCAGGGCCGGATTCCACAGATCCCCGTATCCCCTGATCTCCACATCCGTCAGGGCCGGATCATATACCAGCAGGGGAATGCCCGCCCCGTGGGGAATAGTATATGCATTTTCCGGATCATAAAACTGTGACATAAAAACCGGGTTCAGATTTCCGTAATTCTCCATTTTGGAGGTGTCAAGCTTCTGTGCCAGACCTTCTGCAATAACCAGTTCTATGATATAGTCATCCGCAAACACCAGGTCATAGTCGCCTCCCTGGGTTTCCTCCAGCTTTGCCAGCATGTCTTCATCATAACTGAAATTGGAATAATGGATTCTGATTCCCGTCTCTTCTTCAAACCCTGTCAGTATTTCCTGGGGAAACATGCCGTCCCAGGTATACAGATTCAGTTCTCCCCCCGGGGAATCCTGTCCTTCCTCTCCGTTTCCTGCATCTTCTTCCGTTTTTTCACCGGAGTTCTCCTGACTGACACTATTGTCGCTTTCTTTCTGTCCTTCCTCCTGGCCACAGCCTGCAAAAGCCGTCACGGCCATGCCCAATGCCATTGTCACTGCTGCAAATTTCTTCCAATCCTGTCTTTTCATCCTTTTCCTTTCTGCGCGCTGCGGCGCGCATTCATACAGTGGAAAACATTCCATTGTCATGAATCTGTCCGGGAACCTGCATTTTGATTCCCTTTTCCCTCCCCCTGCCCCACCGGCGTTTCTGCCGGCCCCTGCTTGTCATTTTTCCTGCGCTGCCTTACGACAGCTTCACTTCCCGGGCCCCGGATAGCGCTTCATGCGCTGTCCTTCCCTGATGGCTTCTTCCCGGGATGCCTTACGACAGCTTCACTTCCCGGGCTCCGGATAGCGCTTCACGCGCCGCCCTTCCCTGACGGCTTCCTCCCGGGCTGCCTTACGACAGCTTCACTTCCCGGGCCCCGGATGGCGCTTCACGCGCTTCCTTTCCCTGATGGCTTCTTCCGGCCAAGAACCGCGGAACCTGCAATCAGGAGTATCGTCAGGGCCAGCATAATGGTTGCCAGGGCATTGATTTCGGGTGTCACCCCGGTTTTCAGCTTTGTATAAATCTTTACCGGCAGGGTATTCACTTTGGGCCCCGTCACAAAGATACTGATCACCACATCATCAAAAGACATGGCAAACGCCAACATCACCCCGGAAAGGATTCCTGGCAGAATCGCGGGAAATGTCACATCCCAGAATACCCGGAAGGGGGACGCGCCCAGATCCAGTGCCGCTTCCTCCAGCGCCTTATCCATTCCCACCAGTCTTGTGCTCACCATGGAATAAATATAGGGAATACAGAATGCCGTGTGGGCGATCACAAGTGTCAGCATGCCGAAGGGCAGCCCCATCAGCGAAAACACGGACAGAAAAATCATTCCCAGTATGATCTCAGGTATCATGATGGGCAGCATGGAGATCATGGCCACCGCCTCGTTGAGCCGGCTTTTCCTTCTGTATATTCCCACCGCCCCCATGGTGCCGATCACGGCCCCGCACAGGCAGCTTAAAAATGCCAGAATCAGACTGTTTGCCAGAGCCTCCCTGATATCCCTGTCCCGCAATAATTCCCCGTACCATTTCAGTGAAAATCCTCCCCAGACGGACGAGATCTTAGACTCGTTAAAAGAATAAATAACGGTTAAAAGTATTGGTATATACGTAATTGCAGTTATGATTCCCACGTACACAAACGGCCATTTCTTTCTTTTCATGCTGCCTCCTCATTTTCCCGGAAAAACTTCCGGGTCTCACACGATGCCCTCCAGCTTTGATGTCCCGGTTATCCTCCGGTAAAGCCGGATCAGCAAAGTGGTCATTATCATCAGCACAGCCGACAGCGCCGCCGCAAAAGGCTGGTTCCGCCCCTTGGTCAGCTGCTCCTGAATCACGCTTCCCACCAGGACAATCTTGCTGCCCCCCAGAATATCCGCGATAAAAAACAGTCCCATGGATGGAATAAATGTCAGAATGATACCCGACAAAAGTCCAGGCAATGTCATCTTAAAGGTCACGGTCCAGAAAGCCCGGAAGGAAGAAGCCCCCAGGTCCCTGGCCGCCTCCACCAGCGTCCAGTCCATCTTCTCCGCGCTGGAATACACTGCCAGAATCATAAAAGGCAGCAGCGCATACACCATGCCCACCACCACGGCGGGATATGTGTACAAAAGCTTTAAAGGCTTTTCGGTAATGCGCAGCCCCATCAGCACTTTGTCCAGCACCCCGTTGCTGCGGAACACGATAATCCACCCATACAGCCGGATCAGGGCGCTTGTCCAGAACGGAATCATAATCAGCAGCAGCATCCGTTTCTTCCAGACCGCATTCATTCTTGCCATAAAATAGCCGTAGGGATACCCCAGCAGAACCACCAGAACCGTGGACAGGAACGCCAGACGAAAGGACTCCAGAAAGGTGTTCCGATACAGGGGCTCCCCAATCCTCCGGTAATTATCCAGGGTAAAATGAAAATCCACCCCCCAGACCTCTGCCCTGGTGAGAAAGCTCAGCAGAAACATATACAGCATGGGCAGCAGCACAAACAGCAACGTAAAAATATAAATGGGTGCCAGCAACGGCCACTGGGATCCCTTTCCGGCTCCCGCACTCTTTTTCATCATCCATCATCCTCCACTGCCACCGCGTGTTCCGGCCTCCAGCCAATCCTGCACCGGCTGCCTTCCTGCAGTCCCGTATCGATTCCGTAGCGGCTGGCCGTCACCTGTTGTCCGTCTTTTAGCTGAAATAAAATGCGCAGCTGGCCTCCCGCAAAAGATTTTTCCAGCACCGTGGCCTCCCTGACACATTCCCCTTCCCCGTTCATCAGCACATTTTCCGTGCGTATGGCATAAGTGGCGCTGCCCTCCCGGAGAATATTGGCGCTGCCCACAAAACTTGCCACATAGCTTGTCCCAGGATGATAATAAATCTCGTTGGGCGTCCCGGTCTGCTCCAGCACTCCCCTGTTCATAACCGCTATCCGGTCGGACATATTGATGGCTTCTTCCTGGTCATGGGTAATATAAATAAAAGTAATGCCCAGCTGCTTCTGAAGACGTTTCAGTTCCAGCTGCATCTGCCTTCGCAGCTTCAGGTCCAGCGCTCCCAGAGGCTCGTCCAGAAGCAGCACCCTGGGCTCATTCACCACCGCCCGGGCGATGGCAACCCTCTGCCTCTGTCCCCCGGACAACTGCCCCGGCATCCTTTTTCCGAATCCCTCCAGCTGTACCAGTTTAAGCATTTCCTCCACTTTTCCGGCAATCACGTTTTTAGGCATCTTCTTCAGTTTCAGGCCATAGCCGATATTGTCCGCCACACTCATGTGCGGAAACAGGGCATAATTCTGAAACACGGTGTTCACGGACCGCTTATTGGGTTCCAGGTCCGTAATGTCCCTGTTTTCCAGAATCACCCTGCCTCCATCCGGTCTCTCCAGCCCCGCAATGATTCGCAGGGTGGTAGTCTTGCCGCAGCCGGAAGATCCCAGAAGGGTGATAAACTCCCCTCTCTCAATCTCCAGGTCAATTCCCTTCAGGACTTCGGTCTCCCCGAACCCCTTCCATACCCCGCTCAGTTGTAAAATCGTATTTTTTCCCATCTTAAGTTCTCCACAACCTGACCTTTGCATCATATTAATCATACCCAAATTTTCCAAAATGTAAAGGGGTAAAATGAAGCAGGGAAGATTTATCTTCCCTGCTTCATTGATTTAATCCTGATTCCCGCGGGCAATGAGGAAAATAGCCATGCTTGCATGGACATGAAAGCCAATTTTTAATTGGCATGCTAATTTTTAATTAGCATGAGAATTTTTAATTAGCATGCTAATGCCGCCAGGGTCAAAGACCCCGCTGCTCTGCATCGGGGTCTTTGATTGCTTTAAAATTGTATGGGTTCCACCTCCGGGGTCAGCGGCAGCATCTCATACTCCGGAAGACTGTCAATCAGTTCACCCAGGCACTGGGTGGTATTGTAAATCACATCATGGGCCAGCATGACCACCTTCTTTCTTCCCAGGGTGCTGCTGACACCGTTCTGAATCAGCCCTTCCGGTGTGGACTGTTTTACCGCGTCCTCCAGGCTGGCGTTCCAGTCAAAATAAATATAACCCTTTTCCGTCATGGCATCTATGATACCCTGGCGCACATTTTTATTATAGGCATTCACACTGCCTCCCGGAAACCGGAACAGCTTTGCCTCCACGCCGGTGACCTCATACACCGCGTCATAGGCTTTCTGAAAGTCTTCCAGATAACTGTCCACACTCTTATAAATTTCCTGATAGCCATGATAATTGCAGTGAATGCCGATGGTATGCCCTTCCTGCACAATCCTTCTCGCCACTTCGGGATGTTTGACCACATTCTCTCCTACCACAAAGAAAGTTGCCTTGATATTTCTTTCTTTCAGCACATCCAGCACTGCCACGGTGTTGTCCGCAGTCGGACCATCGTCAAACGTCAGGTACATGGTCCTGGGATGAAAATAAGTGTCGATACCTTCCGCAATTCCCTCGGCAAGCTTATCCTGATACTCTCCGGAAGAAAGATTGCCCCGTTCCGTGCGGTTGGACAGAAAACCCGTCTCAATCAGACATGCCGGCACTCCCGCTTCCCGGATCACAAACAGTTCCTCCGTGTCACGGACTTCCCGGTCAAAGGCCCCCGTATGCCCCACGGCTCCTTTGTGCACCAGCTGAGCCAGGCGCCTGCTGCCCTCAGTCTCACCATAATACCAGGTTTCAATCCCGCTTATCTCACTCTCTGTCTCATCACAGGCATTCTGATGAATACTGACATACATGTCGGCATTTCCCGCCTGTGCCTTCTGCACCCGCTCTTCCAGTGACAGCTGTGTGTCATTGTCCTCCCTGACCAGCACGGTCTCATAACCAAGTATATTCAATTTTCCGGAAAGCCTGTTGGCAATCTCCAGATTCACCTGACTTTCCAGCACATTATCCCTGCTGCATCCCTCGTCTTCCCCGCCATGTCCCGGATCAATAAAGATACGGGGATTGTGGGACTCCGTCTCATCCTGACGGGTCAGGACATCATTGGCAGGCGGCTGCGCCGGTTCTCCCAGCACATCTGCCGGCTGGCTTTCCCCTGCGCTTTCTGCCACCGGTGTCTGTGCAAACACGCCGAAAAACCGGGATGCAATCAGATACCGAATCCCTCCCACACACAGAAAAAGGACTCCGCAGGCCGCCGCCAGCAGGATGGCCGCCCTCCCCATAATTTTCCTTCTCATTCTGCGCTTTCTCATCATGCGCTTACTGGCACTTCCTCCCCTGCCACTTCCGGCATTATATTCCCTTACTCTATTGTCATGCGGTCTTATCCTGATAAGCTCCACATCTCTTCCCTTCTGTCCTCTGTATCTTTCCTCTATGTACATACCGCACCCCTTTTCCTTCGCATTGCCCCGGTCAGCCTCTTCCAAATTTCACAATATGAAACGGGTATGCTTCTCCCCTGCTCCCGCGCCGGGTGCATGCTGCGTCAGCAACAATTTTCCATACGCACCCGTGTGCAATCGAGTAGGTGAATGCCCTTCTCCCCTGCTCGCCGCGCGGGGCGCGTGCTGCTTTCGCTGCTAATTTCCTTACGCGCCCCTGCGCATAAAAAAGCTCCCCTTCATCTGTATATACAGCATACCGGAAAGCTTCATCATATTGACATCCTTTTTGTATACTAACTTCATCCTTTTTACATCAAAGTTGTAAACTGGAACGTGTCCGAAAATGCTTTCTGTCAGATTTACGTCATGGTTTACATTCACATTCATCCACAAGGCAAATCCGTGCGGTCCTTTCACCTGGATATTTTCAGGAATAACTCATTGATTCCCTCATAAAATCCTATGGTCACAATCATGCGTTCCTCCTCCATCCCGGCAAAACTGTATTTTTTAAAATAAGGGGTATTTTCCGACAGCGGATTCGCGTTTTCATACTCCCCGGGTTCCTCCAGTCCCATGTACTCCGCCCATGCCGCCGCAATGGCGTCCGCATCCACCATGTCCCAGGACGTGATTTCCGTTCTCACATAAAATTCATAGATCTTCCCGGTATCCGCATCCACATATGCGTCCAGCAGGCGGTTTTCCTTATTGGCATTCTGCAGGGCAGTGTCCAGACTGATTTTCCACACCAGCACATTATTCCAGGGCTCCGGCACGTCAAATGCGGAATACATCTCCGCGCTGTAGGAAGACTCTGCCAGTTCCATAATCTTTTCCGGCAATATCCCCAGCTCTTTTAATTCCCGGACACCCTGGTTGCACAGTTCAACCCCGGCGTTTCGGGACATATCCTGTCCGCCCGTGTCGTTCTTGTTTGCCACCAAAGCATAATTGCCGGTCAGATCCTGATAATCCAGATCCGTCCTGGCCATGGCGCTCTGCTCGCTCTCCGGCAAAATCTGGTTATTCAGACATTTTGACAACAGAAATACCTTTTCATTATTGTCCAGGGAATAACGGTATCCTTCCGTTCCCATCTCCGTCTCCTGGGTCTGAACCTGGTTCAGGATTCCGTTATCCCGGTAACGGGCCAGCTCCTCCGGCCCCCAGACTGCCAGCGCCACAATGATCGCGGTACCCGGAACCAGCAGCAGACCGATTTTCTGCCACCAGGCCCGGAAAATTTTATGAAATTCCATGGGTTTCGTCTGTCTTTTCCGTCTCATGCCCTTCCTCTGCTTTATCTCCGCCTGCTGTTCCTTCCCCGGTTTTCGGCTTCCCTGTCTTTTCTCCGTTATCCCCTTCTCCCCGGGAAGCTGCAGCATCTCCTTCCATCCGGCCACAAGTATCTGCTTTTACCGCTTCTTCCGGATCTTCCTCTTTTTCGGTTTCCGCTTTCACCGTTTCTCCCGGACCTGTCTCCTCTTCGGTTTCCGCTTTTACCGCTTCCTCCGGATCTTCCTCCTCTTCGGTTTCCGCTTTCACCGTTTCTCCCGGACCTGCCTCTTCTTCGGTTTCTGTTTTCACCGCTTCTCCCGGTTTTTCCCCCTCTTCTCCGCTCTCTGCTTTCCCGGTTTTTTCTGCCGGCTCCTCCGCATCCGGAATTTCAAACCAGATGCTGGTTCCCTTTCCCACGGTACTTTCGATTGTCAGCTCGCTCTCATGCAGCCGCAGAATCTCCACACACAAGGCCAGTCCCAGACCCGCGCCGTTTTTGCCCCGGGACCGGGACTTATCCACCATATAAAAAGCTTCTGTCACCTTCTTTAATTCTTCCTCCGGAATCCCCACGCCGGAGTCTTTCACACAGAAGGCATACGCCCCCGGAACCCGTTTTCCAAATACCTCCACAAGCCCCCCTGCCTCGGAAGCCTTGCAGGCATTGTCCACCAGATTCAGCAAAACGGATTTCAGCAGATTTGCCTCCGCATACACTGCTCCCGCCCCAAAAGAGATGCGCAGTTTTTGCTCCATCCCCCCGGAAAACATGGTTTTCAGATACTCAAATATCTGTTTTGCGGCCACCGGCTGGCGTTGTATTTCATCCCGTTTCGTCACAATAATATCCAGCAGCCGGAAAGACATATTCTCCAGCCGCTTTCCCTCTGTGTAAATGTAATTGGCAGAGAGAAAGTGTTTTTCCTCGTCCAGTTTCCGGGAACGCAGAAGATCCGCGTAGCCTATGATAGCCGTCAGGGGTGTTTTCAGCTCATGGGCAAACGCCGCAATAAAATCCTCCCTTGCCCTGACCTCTTCCTGCAGCTCCCCAATGGTTCCCTCCAGCACATTGGCCATGCTGTTGAAATCCAAAGTCAGCTGCCCCAGTTCATCGCTGCTGATCTGGCTGGCCCTGTGGCTGTAATCCCCCTCTGCCATCCTTCTGGTGGCATGAGTCAGCAGCCGTATGGGTTTTGTGAGCCAGGTACAGATCAAAAACATCACTGCGGTACTGCATACCAGCATGGCCAGCGTCACCCGCCGGTACAATGCAAAACCGGCGGCCCGTTCTTCAAATACCTCGGTCACATCCTCCAGTGTCTCCAGGTACAGATTTCTGTCCAGAGCGTTGACCTGAATTCCTGTATATATGTAATAGCGCTCCCCCTGGGGAATCACCTGCCAGATGCGCAGGTCCTTCCTGATCAGATCCAGAAGTCCGGTTTCCTCGGGAAAGTCCACACTCATATACAAAACTTCCATCTCCTCGTCGGACAGTCTCAGGCGGCGGCCCGATCCCCTTCCGCTGCTCTCCAGCTTGGACCCGATCTGTTCCACTGCCGCATCCTGCAGCACATTGTACTTGGTGGGGACATTCAGCGCCGCCGTCTCAAAGGCAAAACGCAGAATATTGCTGTCATCCAGCGCCTGGGAAACCTCTCTGTCCAGGGAGGTCTGGAACACGGAATTCACAAAAACAAAACCGCTGAGTCCAAAGGCCACAGCCATGATTATGATGGTCCACAGCAAAATCTTGTATACAAATTTCATAGTCAGATTTCCAGCCGGTAGCCTATCTTATACACCGCCACCAGATTCTCCTCCCAGCCCATCTTCCTGCGCAGCCTCTGAACATGCAGGTCCAGGGTGCGGCTGTCTGCCAGATACTCGTCCCCCCACACTTTTTCATACAGATTTTCACGAAACAATGCTATGTTTTTATTGCTGATGAATAATACCAGCAGCCCATATTCCTTGTTGGTCAGCACCACAGGCTTCCCCGCCCTGGTCACTTTCCGGGCCTCCGTATCCACCACCACGTCCCCTGCGGTGAGAATGGTCTCCGTCTTGTTATAGCGCCGCAGAACCACCTCCACCCGGGCTATCAGCTCCACCACGTCAAAAGGCTTCACAAGATAATCCTCGGCCCCCAGCTTCAGCCCCTTCACCCGGTCCTTCACCTCATGTCTGGCCGTGATGAAAATCACCGGCACCTTCAGGGGCCTGATATATTCCATTATGTCAAATCCATCTGCCCCCGGAAGCATAATGTCCAGCAAAATCAGGTCAAAATTCTCCGACTCGATCAGATCCAGCGCCTCCAGTCCATCCTGCACAGTCTTACACTGGTATCCCGCCGCCGACAAGTTGATATCAATCAGGTCGCAGATCGGTTTTTCGTCATCCACAATCAGTATCTTGATCATTCCTCTTTTGTCCACCCCCAGTAATCCCTGATACTCCACACCAGTTCTCCCACCGTATCCAGTTCCGTGCACTGATAGCTCCCGGAAAAATCCGTGTCCTCCGCGAATCCATCCGTGCGCTGGTAATAAATATGGCACTTTGTGTCGATGGCAAGCTCACCCTCCGGCCCGGAATAACTGTATCTGGCCAGCACCAGAATGTCCTTCATGCCATCCCCGTCCAGATCCCTGCAGGTCATTCCCTTCAGGGCATAGAGATTGTCATAATCCTCCATGGGCTGAAAACTCCACACAATATATCCCTGTTCATTCACCAGGTAAATCATAAACACATCATATTCCGCCATGCTTAAAACACCCGGCACCACCCGGAGTTTTCCCTGCTTCTCAAAAGTGCGCAGATAATTCTGCTCCTCAATAATCCGGAATCCGTTGTCCAGCAGTTCCTCCAGTGTGGTTGCCGTGTACAGCACTTCCGTGGAATTCCCATCCCTCACATAAGAAGCAATAAAATCCGCGCTCTTGTTCATGCTGAAGCGGTTTATTTTATCGGAGATTCTCCAGTCACGGTAAAACTGTCCCTCCCTCTGGAAAAGCACATCCCCCACCTTAAAAGTCTGTCCCGCATATTCTCCCTCACCGTTCTCACAGTTGGTAATCAGCACAATATCCGTCAGTCCGTCATGGTTCAGATCCTGAAAAGACACCGCGGCAATATCCTTTGTAGGCTGTTCCAGCTGCTCCAGATATTTGTAATTTGTCTCCAGCTGGTCCGTCTTGTAAAGAACCTTTCCCTCACTGTCTGCAATCAGCACTGCCAGCCTGTGGTACTCCCGGTGCATAATGGGCAGAAAAGTCAGTTCCTCCTCCCCGAAGCTCTCCAGCACCACCGGAAAACTCTGGGATTCCATCTTTTCATACCCGTTTGCCTCCACGTCCTCCACACTTTCTATGGCCGAAAAACATGCCTGATATGCCTGGTACTTCTGTGCCAGTACCTTCACCGCCTCGCCCTGGGCCGAAACCCTTCCCAACGGCAGCAGACATATGCAGACACAGGCCATTGCCGGCATTGACATCCACCTCTTCCTCACTGACATCTCCTTTCCCGCCTCGCCAGGCGCCAGTGCCCTGCCCTGAAAGTCTTCTTGTTGTCAGTATAACCCCACATTGCATCATTTTTGCAACGATTCGTCCCGCTTCCGGCAGCAAATCCATTTTTCGTAAAATCCCTGCCTCCATTGCATGATTCCTCTCTTAATGCTATACTGGAAATACGGCGGCAGCCCCGGTTCATTTCATCCGGGGAAGCCGGAAAGGAAACCCCCGCCCCGGCCCTGACCCCGGAGACATCACGCACAAACGGAGACAATGAACGCATATGAAAAAAGATCTGACCCAGGGAAACGTAACCAGAAACATGCTTCTTTTCGCAGGCCCCATGATACTGGGCAATCTCCTCCAGCAATTTTACAATATCGCCGATTCCCTTATCGTAGGCCGGTTCCTGGGCCCGGATGCCCTGGCGGCAGTGGGCTCCGCCTACACCCTGATGACCTTTCTCACATCCATTCTGATCGGTATGTGCATGGGAAGCGGCGCCCTTTTTTCCTATTATTTCGGGAAAAAAGAGGAGACAAAAATGAAAGACTGCATGCGGCTGTCCTTCCTTCTCACCGGAGGGGCCACCCTGCTGCTCAATGTGCTGGTGATGCTGTTCTGTGATCCCATCCTGCGCCTTCTGCAGGTTCCGGCAGAACTTCTGGAAATGATGCATACTTATGTCTGGATTATTTTCATGGGACTTATTTTTGTATTTTTCTATAATTACTTCACCTATCTCCTGCGGGCCGTGGGTAACTCGGTGGTTCCTCTTTATTTTCTGGGCGCCACGGCCCTGCTGAATGTGGTGCTGGACATTGTCTTTGTAGTGGCATGCAAGTGGGGCATCGCAGGGGCAGCGGCCGCAACCGTGATTGCCCAGGCGCTGTCGGGCATGGGTCTTATGGCATATACCTGGATGAAGGAGCCGAATCTGCGCTTTGACCTCCGGCGCTTTTCTTTTTCCAAAGATACGGCGGTGGAAATTCTCCGCTTTGCATTTTCCTCCTCCATCCAGCAGTCCGTGATGAATTTCGGAATTCTGATGATCCAGGGACTGGTAAACAGCTTCGGCGCGCAGGTGATGGCCGCATTTGCCGCCGCCGTGAAAATCGATTCCTTTGCCTACATGCCCGCCCAGGAATTCGGCAATGCCTTTTCCCTGTTCATTTCCCAGAACCACGGAGCCGGTGAGAATGCAAGGGTACGGCAGGGCATGAAAAGCGCCGTCAGGGTATCCATGGCATTCTGCGTGGCCATATCCCTTCTGGTCTTTGTCCTGGCCCCTTATCTGATGCTGCTGTTCATCGATCCCGCAAAAACCGCCATTATCGCCATCGGCGCAGGATATCTGCGGGTGGAAGGCGCTTTCTACTGCGGGATCGGGGTGCTGTTCCTGCTGTACGGCTACTACCGCGGCATCAACCGGCCGGAAATGTCCCTGGTGCTCACCATCATTTCCCTGGGCACAAGGGTTATTCTGGCCTATGTGCTGGCTCCCATCCCGCAAATCGGCGTGACCGGTATCTGGAGCGCCATTCCCATCGGCTGGGTTCTTGCGGATATCACGGGAATCCTTTATCTGAAACATCTGGAAAAAAGCAGATAATCCATGTCGTTGAAAAAATGCGCGCGGGGTGCATGTTGCGCCAGCAACAATTTTCCTTATGCACCCCTGCAAAATCGAGTAGAGAAGATTCATCTTCCTCTACTCGCTGCGCACCCCGTACGCCGCTTCAGCGGCATAATTCCAAGTGCGGGGAGCCGCACTTTGTGTACGGGCCTGTAAAATCGAGTAGGGGAATGCCCTTCTCCTCTACTCGCCGCGCGGGGTGCATGTTGCGCCAGCAACAATTTTCCTTATGCACCCCTGCGCATAAAAAGGACAGTCATGGGGTGACTGTCCTTTTTAGAGAAGGTATTTCTTATGGGGTATAGCAAAAACTATATAATGTATTGGGGGTTACGAGTAATATCATACCATTAAGCCACCTTTTTGCCAATTCCCAAAACTAACAAAATAAACAAAAAATTCTTTTCACTTTTGTGTATTTTGTCCATTACAAATCTCACATTTCATCCAGAATACCGCTTGACACAGAATTTACCGGATTTTCCGCAAACAATCCCTCAAATTCTTCCCTGCCGATCTTCTCCTTCTCCAAAAGCAGCTTCGCGCAGGCATGCAGTACGTTTTCCTTTTCCAGGATAATGCCTTTGGCCCTGGAGTAGCATCCGTCGATAATGGATTTGACTTCCCTGTCAATCTCCCCGGAAACCGACTCGCTGTGCCCCTTCGCATGCGCAAGGTCCCGGCCGATAAACACTTCGTCATCATCATCATCATAGCAGATTACGCCGATATTCTCCGACATGCCGTAGCGCGTCACCATCCTGCGCGCCACTTTGGTTGCCTTCTTGATGTCGCTGGAAGCCCCCGTGGTAATGTCCCCGAATATGATTTCCTCCGCAATCCGTCCCCCCAGGGAGACCATGATCTGCTGCAGCATCTGGTTTTTGGTCAGGAACATTTCGTCTTTCTCCGGAAGCGGCATGGTATAGCCCGCAGCCCCTGCCCCGGTGGGAATAATGGACACCGTGTACACCGGCCCCACATCCGGCAGCACATGGAACAGAATCGCATGCCCTGCCTCATGGTAGGCCGTGATCTTCTTTTCCTTCTCCGAAATAACCCGGCTCTTTTTCTCCGCCCCGATGCCTACCTTCACAAAGGCCTTCCTGATGTCTTCCTGCACCACAAAATTCTTGCCCTGCTTCGCCGCGTTGATGGCGGCTTCATTCATCAGGTTTTCCAGGTCTGCCCCTGTAAAGCCTGCCGTGGTCTGGGCCACCTGTTTTAAATCCACATCCTCTGCCAGCGGCTTGTTTTTGGAATGCACCTTCAGGATATCTTCCCTGCCGCTGATATCCGGCGTGCCCACTGCCACCTTCCTGTCAAAACGTCCGGGACGCAGAATGGCAGGATCCAGAATATCCACTCTGTTGGTTGCCGCCATGACAATGATTCCCTCATTGATGCCGAAACCGTCCATCTCCACCAGCAGCTGGTTCAGCGTCTGCTCCCGCTCGTCATGTCCGCCTCCCATACCGGTGCCCCGCCTCCTTGCCACCGCGTCGATCTCGTCGATAAACACAATGCAGGGAGAATTCTTCTTGGCCTCCTCAAACAGGTCCCGGACCCGGGACGCGCCCACACCCACAAACATTTCCACAAAATCGGAACCGGAAATGCTGAAAAAAGGTACGCCGGCCTCTCCGGCCACAGCCTTGGCCAGCAGCGTCTTACCGGTTCCGGGAGGTCCCTCCAGCAATACGCCTTTCGGAATCCTGGCACCCACCTTTGTGTACTTGCCCGGCGCCTTTAAGAAATCCACGATCTCTTTCAGCTCTTCCTTTTCTTCCTTCAGTCCTGCCACCTGCGCAAATGTAATATTTTTATCCCCCATGGACAGTCTGGCCCGGCTCTTGCCGAAATTCATCATCTTGCTGTTGTTGCCCCCGGCATTCTGGGCATTGACCATCATGAAGAGAAAAATTCCCACTGCCAGCACAATCAGCATGGGCACCAGGGTGGTCAGCACCCAGCCCTCCCTGGGAACATCCTTCACCTGCGGGTCAAAACCATATGACCTGACCAGATTTTCCGCCTCCACAATGTCCGTCACATAAAGCTTCATGTCGGCACCGTTTTTCAGTTCCACCCGCAGATATCCCGTGGGCGCCTCCGCGTTGGGATTGACGGTCACCTCCTGCACCCTTCCGGCCTCCAGGTCATTCACAAACTGTTCCCGGGTGTACTTGTCATCCGCGCCGTTCAGGGTAGTCAGCACTGCCACACCCATCAGAAGCAACATGATAAAAAGAAAATACGAATTAAATCCTCTACTGTTCTGCCTCAACTCGCAAGCCTCCTAGCTTATTTCTGAACCAGCCTGTACTTTATACTGCCCCTATGCCGGATCCTGGTCAAACTCCACCACACCGATATAAGGCAGATTGCGGTATCTCTGATCATAGTCCAGCCCGTATCCCACCACAAATTCATCCGGGATCTGGAAACCGGTATAATCCACCTCCACATCCACCACACGCCTCTCCGGCTTGTCAAGCAAGGTACACAGACTCAGGGATTCCGGTCCCCTTGCCCAGAGCATCTCCAGCAGATAGCTCAAAGTTCTGCCGCTGTCCACAATATCTTCCACCACAATCACGTTTTTATCCTTGATGGGGTCGTCCAGGTCCTTTACAATTTTTACCACGCCCCCGGACGTTGTTCCGCTTCCGTAACTGGACACCGCCATAAAATCCAGGGATACCGGCACCGTGATCCGTTTCGCAAGCTCACACATGAAAAAGCTTCCACCCTTCAGCACACAGATCAGATGCACCTGTTTCCCCGCATAGTCCCTGCTGATCTGTTCCCCCATCAGCTGAATCTTCGCGTCCACCTCTTCTTCTGTCAAAAGTACCTTAATGTGTTCCGACATTTTTCTCCTCCGTTTTGCTCTTCCCTTCTTGTTCCCCGGACAATAGTCTTACCCGTAAAATACGTTCCGTATTTTCGTTTACCTTAAAGTATTCGCTGATTCTGTGGCCTGCCACCCACAGCACATGGCTTCCTGACACCAGAAGAGGCATCCTGTCCCTGGCCTGCCTGGGTATCTTCTCCGCAATCATATAATCCTTCAGGGACTTATGCGCCATGCCGCCTTTTCCATCCGCTATGGTGAGGAAATCGCCCCTGCGCCGGGTACGAATCTCCAGGGATTCCTCAATTTTATCATAATCAAACCATTTCGTATACTGATTTTGGGGAACTTCCTGACCTTTTTTTATAAAAAGTCCAAATAACTCTATCTTTCCCCCCTTTTCCAGATCGTAAACGGCAGGATGCGCAAATATTTCCTCCGTCAGCCGGACAATGGCAAAATCCGCCCCGGCTCCCCCCATTTCCTCCCCTGCCCCTGTCTCCAGTATCACTTCCCCATACTGGCGCCGTGCCAGAATGCCAAAGGGAAGGCGGATGGATCTGTTCTCTTTTTTTTCAAAGAGCGACATTGTGTCCCGGACATGCACCGCCCCAATATCCTTTCCCGTGGGCGACATTTTTTTCAGCAGAAAATGGATGATTCTTTTCTGTAAAACCGAATGGATTTTTCCGAAGCCCTCCGCATCCACCGCATAATACCCATCCCCTGCCTTACAGCATTCCTCCAGGGCGCTTTTTGTCTGCTGCTCCAGATAGGCTTCCGTCTCCCGCAGAATTTCCGCGGTCTGCCCCATATGCGCCGTCACGCCGCCCGTGATCTCCCGCTCCGCAAAAGGCAGAATATGATGGCGGATACGGTTCCTGCAGTACGCGTCCCCGCTGTTGGTGCTGTCCGTGCGCCAGGGAATCTGCCTTTTTCCCAGATAGGCCTCCACCTCCCGCCGCTCCAGGCAGAGAATGGGCCGGATGATATCCCCCCGCACCGGCGGGATTCCCCCCAGTCCCCTGATTCCGCTGCCCCGGAACAAGTGAAACAGCATAGTCTCCGCGTTGTCGTCCAGATTATGCGCTACCGCAATCCTGGCTCCCCCCATCTTTCGGGCCGCCTCACAGAATGCCTCATACCGCACCCGCCGCCCCGCATCTTCCGGTGAGATCTTTTCCCTGGCCGCCAGGGCCGGCACATCTGCGGTAGTCAGGAAAAAGGGGATTCCCCTTTCCCTGCAGATACCTTCCACAAATTCCGCATCGGCTCCGGCCTCCGGACGAATCCCGTGATTCACATGTACTACCGCCAGGGAAATGGGCTTCTTCTCCCCAAAGGCAAGCAGCAAAAATAAAAGGCAGACGGAGTCCGCCCCTCCTGATACGCCCGCCACAATGTGGTCCCCGGGAGCCACCATATGATATTTTTCCATATAGGAAAATACCTTCTTTTCCGTTTCCTGCCAGTTGTCCATATGTCCATGTTATCTCAAAAGACGGAAAAAGTCAACAAATCAGGTCTCCCATATGCCGATTACGCCTATTGTCATGTCGTCCTGGATTTTCCCTCCGCTGGCATGGAGCGCGATGCGCAGCAGCCTCTCTGCCATCTCGTTGGGATTGCGGTCCTGGATGCCCGCAATGATGCTCAGCATTGTATTTTCTCCCTCCTCCCCTCCGAAAGCATCCACCACACCGTCGGAAACCATGATTAAATAGTCCCCATCCTGCAGTTTTTTGCATACCGGTTCTACCTCCACCTGGCCGAAAATGCCCAGGGGAAGATTTCCCATGGCCATCTGCTCCACATCCTGGGATCTTTTCAGAAAAGTTACCGCGCCTCCCACCTTTCTCAGCTGCAGGCTCCCCTGGTACAGATCGATGTCACAGATATCCAGTGTGGGATGATTAGCATCCTCCCCCGTCACAAACAATGCTGTGTTCACCATATTGATGGCCGCGTCCATCCCATAGCCTGCCTCCAGCATTTTCTCCATCAGGTCCAGCACCTTCTCGCTGTCCCTGGCCGCCCTCTCCCCGGAGCCCGTGCCATCGGAGAGCATCACCGTCACACGCCCTTTTTCCGCCTCCAGCACCGCGTAATTATCTCCCGAAACAGGCTCGGACTCCTTTACGGCTTTGGAAAATCCTGTCAGCACTAAAAACCCCGCTTCCTCCTCCAGAATAAAGCTCTGCGGAACCGTCTCCACAAGGCTGGGACTGGACACCGAAGGCACGAATCTCTTGTCCAGCAGAACCGAGATCATATCCGCCGCGTCTTCCGCGGGCACCTTCTCCCCCTTCCGGGTGTTCATTGTCAGGACAATGGCCCTCCGGCCATCCTCCCTGGGCAGATAGCAGGGATTTTCCACCCGGATTCCTTCTTCTGCCAGAGCCTGCACCAGAATTCTTCTCTTTTTTCCTTCCATGGGCAAAAATGCAAGCACCTCGCTGGCCGCCTCTGCCATGATCTTCGCCACTTCACTCAGATGCCCGCTGATAATCCGGCGGTTTTCCCAGAGTCTGTGCTCCAGCAAAACCGTCTCCCGACTATCCTGTTCCGGCTCAAATTCCCCGTCGTAACTCTTTGCCAGCTCGAAAAAGCTGTCCGCATAATTTAAAAGCCTGCGTCTGCACAAGTCAGATACCTGCGCCGTCTGCAGTTCCTTTTCCTCCCCTTTGCGTCTTATCACGCCAAGCCACCCCTTTCCGCCATGCATCTTTGTCTTTCACGGCAGTACCATTATAGGGACGCTTCCGCGTGATTTTTGTCAAAATCGCACACCTGTCTCCTTAAAGTTTTGCGACAAAAAAAGCGGAAGCTTCATGCTCCCGCCTAATCCCTCTGTTTAAAAAGAATCTCATCTTCATATACCATGCCCAGTTTCTCCCTGGCCACATTTTCAATATAACCTTTTGTCTGCACTTCCTTGCCGAAGGCCTCGATCTCTTCCCTCCGTCTGTTTTCCGCCTCAATCTGCGTGTTCAGGTTTCCCAGTTCCGTCTCTTTTGCATCAATCTTACGCTGCAGCTCCAGGCTTCCCACCTGAACCAGAATCAGAATCAGCAGCAGAACCACCGTAACCAGGAACATGCTGAACCGGTTCTGCGGTCTCTTCCGATATGCAACTTTTCTCTGCCTTGCCATGTCCCCACCTCCATCCACGGCTGTCTCAGACTTTAATATTCATTTTAAGTTCTTTCAGGAAAAACGTCAACTTATTTTTTATGACCTTTTTCTGTTTTCTGAAAATCCGGCGGCTTCCTTTTCCTGCCCTGACAAAGGCGCGCCGGAACGGCCGGCTGATTCCCAGAAGCAGTTTTCCCAGCAGCCCCAGAATCTTTGTCAGCGTCAGGGATACATATTTCACCAGCAGCGGACTGACCAGCTTGCTGTAGAAAAGCATTCCGGTCACGGCACCCAGGACCGCAAACCATCTGAGCGTCCCGTTGCTCTCATGGTACATCAGCAGAAAAACTTCCGCGCCGCAGTAGACCCAGAATATAAAATCCTCCACCGACACGCAAAAGGAACCATGGGGAATCACCCTCCTTATGATCCGCAGGATATCATACACAAAAGTGACAAAAACGCCCATGATCAGGGAATGCAGTAAAAATACGCCCTCGCTTACCATATTCTTCAGCGGAACAGCCGCGCCAGCAATGATTCGTTTTTGTGCCCTGCGTTTACCACATCGGAATAAGTAAAACTGTCGATCTTGCCGTCAATGTCCACCTCTCCTTTTTCCAGCGTCAGCCTGCTGACATGAAGATCATTGCCCTTTATCATCAGCATTCCCTGTTCCGTCTCCAGAAGAATTTCGTGTATGTCAAATGAAAGTACATCATTCACGCCGTTGACGGTACAGTTTCTCCGGTTTGTCATCGTCACCTTATGCGCCCGCGTGCTTCCGCTCAAATCCTCCATAAGCCCCTCCATACCCAGAAACCGTCACCTGAAGAACAGTCTTCTCCAAAGTTTTCTTTGCCTTGTATATATATGAGGGGCCGGCGGAAAATAGAACTCCGGATCCGGCTTTTCCGCCATTTCTCACAGATAACGGAACAATTCCTTCGCCTCGTCCTTTTTCACCGTCTCCTGCACGTCCAGCACTTCCACCTTCACCTCTTTGTTCCCGAAGGAAATGGTTATGATATCCCCCTGCTTCACTTCCGCGGATGCCTTGGCTGTCCTGTCATTGATCATCACACGCCCGCTGTCGCACGCCTCATTGGCCACGGTACGGCGCTTGATCAGCCTGGATACCTTTAAATACTTATCCAATCTCATAATCCACTGTCTCCTGTTTTCGTTCCATCCTTCCATGCCCGCCGGCTCCTGTCTGCGGCAGGGCAGTTTTTTGTCTATGACTAAAAAACCCGGTTTATGTTCATCCGTGCAAACCGTCCGAACATTCAACCGGGTTTCCTATCAGACCTTTATTCCTTCCATGATGACAAGATGGCCATTCTCTCCTATATGGCCATCCTGCCATAATACGGCAGGCGAATTACTCGTTCACCATATCCTTTAATGCCTTGCCGGCCTTAAACTTAGGTGCCTTGGATGCAGCGATGGTGATTGTCTCCTTGGTCTGGGGATTCCTCCCCTCCCTGGCTGCCCTCTCGGATACCTCAAAGGTGCCGAACCCGACTAACTGAACTTTTCCACCCTTCTTCAGTTCCTCAGCCACAACGTCTGTGAAAGCCTTCAAAACCTTTTCCGTGTCTTTTCTGGAAATCCCGGACTGCTCGGCCATGGCAACGATTAATTCTGTTTTGTTCATATTGATCCTCCTATATGAGTTTGCATTTTGTACATTTCATTACGAAACTGTTCCCTCTGAAACGTCTATAAATATATATATATGGTTTTATCTGGTTTGTCAAGGCATTTTCCGGACAAACTGCGAAAAACATGGGCTGTCCGCAGTGTTTTTCCCCGCCCCCGGAAAGGCTTGTAAAAGCACGCTTAATCCCCTTCACCCGGTTCCGGCGTGGGCTTGAAAGGTGGTGTGGGCACCGGCGTGGGACTGGGTGTGGGCGCCGGGGGCGGTGTGGGCTCCGGGGTGGGACTGGGTGTGGGCGCAGGAGACGGCGTGGGACTGGGCGTGGATTCCTCCCCGTCTCCCGGTGTGGGACTGGGACTCGGGCTGGGGCTTTCTTTCTTCTCGTCATCTTCCTCCGAACCGTATTTTTCCAGTTCCGCAAATGTGTAGGAAATATCCTTTTCTTCCCCGTCCACTTCCACCGTATAGCTTCTGGTTTCGTATCCCTGCTTTCTCAGAATAATGACATGGGAGCCCTCCTCTTTCCGGAAGCTGCAGGGCGAAATTCCCACATAATGTCCGTCCAGATATACTTCCACCCCTTCCGGCGCATCTATATTCACCCGGTAATACCCCGTTGTGGTATCCACGACAGTGGAACTGGAGGACTCGGAATCGCTCTCCTCCTCTTCTGTCCCGCTTACCTCGTCCAGCGCCACGTCAATGGCAGCCGACTCCTGGGACACACGGATATACTGTGTGATGGACTGGTATCCCTCCGCCCGGACAATCATCTGGTGCAGGCCGTATTCCAGAGTAACAGGGCCGGATGTGTCCACCGCCTCCCCGTCAATGTACAGCTCCGCGTCGGTGGGACTCACCGTGAAAAATACCATGCCTGTCTGAGGTTCCGGCACCTCCAGGTCACCGATGTCCAGCGCGGTCTCCTCGTTTCGCTTTATGGAAACTTCTTTGATGCCCCCGCCCCCCTTGTTGCTGATGTTCACCTGATAATCCCCCTCCGGTACCAGAAGCAGCATTTCCTCCGTGATGCGCTGTATCAGCGACTGTCCCACTTCTATCCAGCCGCCCACAAATTTCTCGTCATTTACCAGGCGCAGATAGCCATGCCCCTTTTCCACCCGGACAGAGAAAATCTGATTGCCTATCCCCTGGAAACTCAGCACATCCGCGGCATTCAGATCCATCAGTTCCACATTTTTACCGTCCGACAGATACTGGGTATTGGAAGTCAGCTTGTACACTTCGTCCCCCAGCAGCACTTCTCCCCTTACGGCATTCATCTCATACCGTTCCGCGTTTTCAAAAACCCAGCTTTTTGACGACAGCCGCAGGGAAGTGAGGTGCTTTTCCGATTTCAGGAAAGTCACATCCACAATATCCCCCTTCTGAACTTGTTCCTGGGAAATGGCCGATCCGTATTTATCATACAGTCTTGTGGTTCCATCCAGGGAGAGGGTATATTTTCGTCCCAATTCCAGATTCAGGAATGTCATCGTGCTTTCTTCTTCATTTATATCTGACAGAACGGCCGTATCTGCCGAGTCAAAGCTCTCCGGCCCCGTGACCACAAATCCGGTGTCCACTCTCTCCGGTTCCGGCGATTCTCCTCCGGTTCCTCTGTCCCCGTTACCCGCAAAAGGCGTTGCGCAGCCCGAAAGTGACAGGAGTGTCACAATAATGGGCAGAAGTGTGCGCAGCGCCGTTTTCATTGTTTTTCTATGATTGTCTCCTCTTTTTTTCATACAGTCCTCTTGGTATCTCTTCCTTTGCCCTGATCTGCCCGGTTTCTTCTCAGACCTTCCGGAAAACTTCATCCAGAAAACGCTGTTTCTCTTTTTCCTGGGCAATGACCCTCTCCAGTTTCTCCTGATTTTTCCCCGGAATCCATGCCTTTCCGGAATTATAATAAAAGTTCACGATCTTCCAGAACTTTTCCGGGTAGGCCAGCCGGTAGTACAGGTCTATCCAGCCCGGCGCAGTTATCATTCTCTCTTTTTCATAAGTTTCCAGCAAATCCATTCCCAGCGGTATGGACCAGTTTCCCTTCTCCAGAAGCTTCCGCAGCAGCAGGTATAAATCCCTGACAGGATTATCCCGGATGCACTTCTCAAAATTAACCACAAACCAGCTGCCTGCTCCCTGCAGAATATTATGATATTGATAATCACCATGACAGAAGGATACTGCCTCTTCCTCTCCCGGGCGCTGATCCGCGAATACCGGTTCGTATTTTCCCCACTCCTCCGTCACCCGGAGCGCCTGCTCCAGAAAGGCGTCCAGGACACCGCGCAGACTGAGCTCAAACCATGTTTTCTGTTTTTTCTGCTGCAGATATTTCCTGACCCGCTTCAGTTCCCGGTTTCGTTTCTCATATTCCTTCCCCGGGGAAAATACTTTCGGCATCTCCTGTCCGTCCGGCATAATCAGCATATTTTCATGGAGCCTGGCCAGAATCCTGACTGCCTCCCGGCACTCTTCCCTGTCGTGGATACAGCATTCCCTGCCCTCCTGCCAGGTCTTCAGCACATATTTGACACCGTCGCCGTCCCTTACAAACAAAGCCCCTTCCCTGTTGGGCACAATGGCCTCCACATGTACCAATCCGGCCTCCGCGATCTGCCCCAGCAGTCTGTTCTGCAGTTCTATCTTGTCCTGGCTCCCCGAATATTCCCTGAAAATCATACACCCCTGATGAGTGTCACATATTATGGCGCCCCTGCCCTTTCTGGTACGAAGCACCTCTATCTCATATTGTTCCAGTAACTCCACTGCCCTGTCATTCACTTCCGGCCCCTCCTGATTGGTTTCTTAAACCACCGTAACTTTAACCAGCCCGGCTCATAACCTATCATATGAGAGGATTTCCGAAAGTATGTTACCGGATTTCATATCTGTCCTGAATCTTCCCTGCTTCCTCCAGCAAATTCTCTTTTGTATTAAATTCCGGCTCCTCCAGAACCCTCTCCAGAAGCCTGTTCAGGGTTTCTCCCAGGTCTTTGCCGGGTTTCCAGCCCATGGCGATGAGATCCTTTCCCGTTACCGCCAGGGTCTTCAATGACACACACTGCCCTTCTTCCAGCACTTCCCGGTATCTTTTCCGCCACTGGTCCAGCTTCTCCAGTTTCTGTTGTCTCTGGTAGTCACTCTGGGCCATGATGTCAGCGTATTTCACCGAAAACAAATCCGGAAAAGCATCTTCTCCTATCTTATTCAAAGCCCTGCGCGCCATCCGCATATCCACATCCAGGCCATTCCCATAGTCATGGTACAGAACCAGTTTGCATACTGCGGAGACAGTCTCATTGTCAAACTTCAGCCTGCGCAGAATACTTTTTGCCATTTCGGCGCTCACTGCGGCATGCCCGTGGAAATGGGTGACACCTTCCGGGTCGCAGGTACGCACGGCCGGTTTTCCGATATCATGAAACAACATGGCCAGCCGCAGCGTTTTGTCCGCCTCCACCCCGTTCAGCGAATGCAGGATGTGTTCCCCCACGCTGTAACAATGATGGGGATGATTCTGTTCTGTCTCCATACAGCGGTCAAACTCCGGCAGAAAAACTTTTGTGACACCGCTGTCATATGCTGTTTTCAGATATTCCGGATGACCGGAAACCAGAAGCTTTACCAGTTCTGTCTGAATCCGCTCCGCGCTGATCTGGCGCAAACGGTCTGACAGCCGGCTGATGGCCTCCAGAGTCTTCCCGTCGATCTCATACCCCAGCTGTGCGGAAAACCGTATGGCCCGCAGAATGCGCAGCGCATCCTCCCGGAACCGCTCTTCCGGATCTCCCACGCATCTCACCACTCCCGCCCGCAGGTCTTCCAGCCCCCCGAACAAATCCACCAGCCCGGTCCCGTCATTGTAGGCCATGGCGTTTATGGTCAGATCCCTGCGCTTTAAATCTTCTTCCAGGTTGGGGGTAAATGTCACCTCTTTCGGATGCCTGCTGTCTTCATACTCTCCGTCCAGCCGGTAAGTGGTCACTTCAAAGCCTTCCTTATCCATCATGACCGTAACGGTGCCATGCTGCAGACCGGTATCAATGGTCCTGGGAAAAAGTTTTTTGATCTCCTCCGGTGTGGCCGATGTGGTAATGTCCCAGTCTTCCGGCACCCTTCCCAGAATGGAATCCCGCACACAGCCGCCCACCACATAAGCCTCAAATCCCGCATCCGTGATGATATCCATAATAGCCTGCCCTTTTGGCGGCACCTCTATCCTGATGTCCTGCTTCCTGGACAAATCCTTATTCTCCCATAATTTTGCATAAAACATTTTTTCCATTTAAAAACAAATCCGGGGCGCACGTTGCTTCAGCAACAATTTTCCTTACGCGCCCCTGTGCATTCGAGCAGGGGAATGCCCTTCTCCACTGCTCGCCGCGCGGGGTGCATGTTGCGTCAGCAACTATTTTCCTTATGCACCCCTGCGCATAAAAGGACGGTGAGAAAGAATCCCACCGCCCATTTTCATCCATGAATACTATCCGGCAGCGCCGCTCTCCGGGATCCCCGTCGGATTTCCCCGGATTCCTCAAAACAATTTTGCAGACTCCTCGTTTCGCCTCATCCCTGAGGTTCCTCAGAAGGAGATTCCTGCCCTTCGCCGGATGCTTCCCCGTCGCCATCGGATGCCCCGCCGGAAGTTTCCTCCTGGCCGCCGTCAGAATCCTGGCCGGAAGCTTCGTCCGAACTCCCCTGGTCACTGCCGTCAGATGCCTCGCCGGAACCTGATTCCTGGGCAGAACTTTCTGACGCCGCTGCCTCCTGGGCACGAATTTTCACATACGCCAGATTGTTATTGGGATCCTCCATGGTCTGCGCATCCATAATATTGGTTACCACTTCCGTCAGCGACTCGGTCAGCAGGGTGTTTCTGATCTCCAGAATCCATCTGGCCTCACCCGGCTTTACATAATATACTACATAAGTATATTCTTCTCCCTCCTGAGAAATGACAGCCGTGTCACCTTCCTTGCGGGCCGGGTCTTCCAGCCATGCGCCCAGCGCCTCAGGCTGGCTTGACGGAACCGCATTCTCCAGCAGTCCCCCCTTCAGGGAAGTGATCTCAGGATTGTTGTACTTGTCGCAGATTGCCGCAAAGCTTTCCTCTGTTGCCTCCCCGGCCTTCCACTCATCCAGAATAGCCTGTCCGTTGTCCTCTGTGGTCACAGTCACCCGGATTGCCGCAGTGGGTTTTTCATCCCGGTAACGTTTCTCAAAGCCCACCACATAGTAACGGTGTCCGTTGGTGTCTTCAATCACGGTTGTGTCCCCGGCCTTGCGCTCCTCCGCAAACAGCCAGTCTGTCAGCAGATAGGTGACGGATGATTTTCTTGTGTTCTCATGCATCTCCCCATCCGTCATCACGGAAGCCGCCAGCTTGTCCGCCTCTGCCTTTGCTTTCTCCATGGCTGCCGCAATCTCGGCTTCGGAAGGTTCATATGCCGCTTCCGTGCCGGACTCTCCCTCTGTTCCTTCTTCCCCTTCCGAAGATTCCTCCGCAGGGTCAGCCAGTTCCGTGGGTTCCGTGGGCAGTTCCGCATTTACCGTACTCACCCGGTAATCAACGGAGTCAAAGTCTTCCTGATGCCCGTCATAATACTCCTCAATCTGTTCCTGGGAAGGGGTTTTCTCCTCCGAAAGATGCTGCACATAAGCGTCGGCCAGCAGACTCTCTTCAATGTAAGGCTTCAGTCTCGCCTCCGTGGCGTATGCCCCGAAAAAGTCCTTCACATACTGCTTCATAGTGGTGCCGGTTTCTGTGGCAGCATTCTCCATGTTCTCCATATATACCCGGTAATCTTCCGTGGTATCATAGGAAAAGCCCGCCGATTCCGCTTCCCGCACCAGTCCCTTGCTCTTCTTGAGACTTTCCACGGTCTGTTCCTCAAAATAATCTTTCCAGGTAAGTGTTTCGGAATACATCTGGGACGCCAGGTCACGGTTCACATCCAGTCCAAAGTAGCTCAGGTACGGTCCGTACTGGTTAATATAGCTGTTGACCGCAAGATGATAATAATAGTCAAACTCCACCCTGGTCACAGGCTCCCCGTTTATTTTGATGTGGGTTCCGTTTAACGTGAGGTAATTCCGAATGGGAAAAGATGCCACCAGGCACACCAGGGCCGCCACCACCACAATCCCCACGATACGGCTGATGCGGTCCTCCCGGGCCTCCTTCTCCTTCAGTTCTTTCCTCCTTTGCATTTTCAGATCATATTTTGTCACTATTTTTTCCGGTTCCTGGCCGGAATTTTGTGTTTCCTTTTTCGGCATAACACCTGTCTCCCTTCCCTGTTTTCACTGTTCTTTATATAGACATTTCCTTCCGCGTGCTGTAGGGCTCTCCCTGCCTCCCGCCGGGCAGAAACGCGAAATGTAACCACAAGTCTATATTTTACAGCATTTTTCGGGAAATGTGAAGTTATTTCACATATTTTTCAAGTTTTTCCACTATATTTTTAACACAGCCATCCTCAAAAGGACTCATGAGGCCCGCTTCCCTGATCATATTGGTGTAATAATCCGATGCGGAAAGCCGGCAAAGCTTCAGATAGCTCTTCCATGCCTCATCAAAATCCGCATCCATCTTCACTTTATACTGCAGCGCGCAGGTCTGGGCCAGACTGTAATCAATATAGTAGAAAGGCGAATTGTAAATGTGCTGCTGTTGCTGCCAGAACCCCCCCTTTCCAAAGAACGGATCATCACCGTAATCCTGGTGGGGCCTGTAAACTTTCTCCAGTTCCAGCCATGCCGCGTGTCTCTCCCCAGGGGTCATGTCAGGATTCCCGTAAACAATATGCTGGAACTCGTCCACCATGCACCCATAGGGAATAAAGGCAACCGAATCCTCCAGATGCATCTCAATGTAATCCTCTGCCCTGTCCCCAAAGAACAGGGGCATCCATTTCTGGGTGAAGAATTCCATGGACATGGAGTGAATCTCCGCCGTCTCCATGGTAATTTCGGAATGCTCCCGAATGGGATCCTTGCCCGACAGATATCCCTGGAAGGCATGTCCGCACTCATGGGTAATCACATCCACGTCGCCGCTTGTCCCGTTGAAATTGGCAAACACAAAAGGAGAGTTATAAACCGGCATGTATGTCATATAACCGCCTGCCCGTTTTGTTTTGCGCCCCAGAACGTCAAAAAGTTCGTTCTCCATCATGAAATCATAGAATTCTTTTGTCTCGGAAGACAGTTCGGCGTACATTTTCTGTCCTGCCGCCAGAATTTCCTCCGGAGAGCCGAAAGGAGCAGGATTTCCTTCCTTAAAATACACGGAATTGTCAATATAACTGAGCTTCTCAAGCCCCAGTCTCTGGCGTCTGCGCTCATGGAGCTTTTCCGCATAGGGAACCAGGTCCGCCTTGACCTGTCTGCGGAAGTTTTCCACCTCCTGCCTGCCGTAACAGTTGCGCCGCATCCGGTAATATCCCAGCTCAAGATAATTCTCATACCCCATGGCGCGCGCCTGGGCGGTGCGGTTCTTTACCAGTTTGTCATAAATCTCATCCAGCTTCTCCGCATTTGCCAGAAAGAACTCGCCGCGCTTCTTATGTGCCTGCGCCCTGACATTTCTGTCACTGTGCACCATGTAGGGCCGAAGAAGAGAAAGGTTGAGGACCTGTCCGTCAAATTCAATCTTTGCGCCGGCGATGAGTTTATTGTATTCCGTGGTCAGGGCATTTTCCTCCTGCATCAGGGGAATCAGCTTCTCATCCATGGATTTTTCAGCCAGCTCCATGTTTTTAAAGGCAACCGGGCCGATTTTTTTCTCCAGATAGTCCCGGTAGGGAGAGGCATAAAGCTTTTTCTGATACTCCAGCGCCAGATTCACATACACCGGCCTGTTCTCATTATAATAATCATGTTCTTTGCTGTAGAACTCGTCCGTGGTGTCCACATCATACCGGATGTGGGCTATGGTCATCTGGGTGCTCACCCTGTCGTCCAGTTCATAGAACTTCTCATGTACCTTAAACTGTTCCTCACCGCTTTTCGCCTGGTCAAACTCTTCCATCAGCTGCCGCAGCTCTTTTTCTGCCTGCGCAAAATCCACCCGTTCATATGGCATATCCTTAAATTTCATATGGTTTTCTCCTTTTCCGGCACATCTGTGTGCCCTTGTTCCATTGTACATGATTCCACTGCTTCTGTAAACATTTAAGTCAGCAGCCATGTAAAAACGGCTGTTTTTCTCACTGCCCGCGGGAATCCGTGAAAACAGGCTGGCATAGGCCTCCCTTTCCGCTTCCGGGCCATAACTTTCATCTTGAATTTTAGCATATCAGATGGTAAAATGATAATAGAATTTTTATACAAATTTTATAAAATCCGGAGGAGAAAAAATGTTTGAAGAACTAAAAAAGAAAATTTTAAAAAGTTCCATACTTGGATCTGTCCTTCTGATTCTCGTAGGTCTGGGACTGGCAGGCTGGAATGCCATTGATGCGTTTTATTCCGTGACAGGATACCCCGATTTTACGCAGCTGACACCGGACCAGATCACGGAGGGCAAACTGGTGGAATTCAACGCCACAGAGAGTTTCGGCTGTTATCTGGAAGAATATGAGCGCAATACCAAGACAAACGCAACCCGTACCACACATTATTATTACATCATCTGGAGCGGCGACGAAAATTCCACCGACTGGCGTTATATGTCTGCCAAGGTTCCCACAAGCTACCAGCACGAGCTGGATGAGATGACGGAAAATACCTTTAACGAAGTAGCTTCCCAGCCCATCAGCCTGTGCGGCAAGATCCGGAAGCTGGACAGCGAGGAATATTCTTATTTTCAGGATTATTTCAGGCAGGCAGATTTTACAGATGAAGAAATCGCGGAAGGAACTCTTCCCTATTATATTGACTGTAAGAATAAGGTTGCCCTGAGCGGCATGTACATTGTGCTTTTCTCCGTGGGAGCGCTCCTGCTCCTGTGGGGTATTGTCAGAATCGTCAAGGCGGCAGGCGGCGGTTCCCTGAAGAAACTCCGCAAGGATATGGAAAAAGCCGGCTATTCCGAGTCCATGGCTGATTCCGATTACAGAAGCGCCACGTCCTTTGACAAAAAAGGCACCCTCAAGATAGGACGTCTGATGACTTACTATATTACAGGTTCCGATGCCAGGGCCATTCCCAACAACAAAATCATGTGGGCTTACCAGAACACTGTCACCCACCGTACCAACGGCGTCAAGACCGGCACTACATATAATGTCATGATATTTGACGAGATCACGCCCAAGGGACATACCTTCGCGGTTGCCAATGAATCTATCGCCCAGGATATGCTGAACCTGATCAACACGACCCTTCCCTGGGTGGTGGTGGGTTATTCCGATGACCTGAAAAAAATGTACAATAAGAACCGTTCCCAGTTCCTGCAGCTGAGATACAATACCTGCCAGCACATCGCAGTGGAACCGGCTCCCGCGGAATCGGAGACCGGCGGCCAGCCTTAACCTGAAATCCAAAGGAACGGAAGCCACGCTTCCTGCGTCCTGTATCGTCACATGTCAAACCCCCGGGATTACCGATAACGGTCCCGGGGGTTTTTTATGCGCAGGGGCGCATAAGGAAGATTGTTGCTGGCGCAACATGCGCCCCGCGCGGCAAGTAGTGCAGAAGGGCGTTCCCCTACTCGATTGCCCCACCTTTTATTCTGCCTGCCTATTCCTGCTTCCGGTACTGCATGGGTGTCAGGCCGTAATGTTTTTTAAACAGGCGGTTGAAATGCTCCACATTCTCATATCCCACCTCGGCGGCAACAGTCTCCACCGTCTGGTCCGTCTCACGCAGCAGGGTCCGCGCCCTTTTCATGCGCTCCTTCCTCACGGCTTCCTGGAATGTCATCCCTGCCTTCTCCTTGATATACTTGGAAAGATAAGGTTTGGAGAGATGAAACGCTTCCGACAGAGTGTCCAGGGTCACATTCACATATTCCTTCTTGATGTAACTGATGATTTCCACAATCCGCTCTTCCCGGCCCTCCGTGATATGCTGTTCTGCCGCCAGTTTGTTGGCAGCGCAGGCAAGCGCCTCTATGGATGACTTGATAATATCCTCGTCCACACCCACGCCCCAGTACAGCTTTCCACCGCACAGAACCGCCACATAGGCAGCCGCCCTGGAGCTGGAACCCTTGGAGATGGCATGTTCCTCATACACCGACAGCTGGTAGCTGATGCCGAAATATGTCTTTATGGCATTGCTCACCGCGTCCAGGCGTCCGTTCCCGGCAGCCCTGATCACACGCCGCTCCCCGTTTTGCTCTATGGTCACCTCTGCCTGGATTCCGTTCTCCTGGCGGAAATGAAATTCAGGTATACAGAACACGCTGCGGGGCGTAATATAATTTTCCTCAAAAATCTCGTAAATTTCTGCCGGATGCAGTTCCTGATGCCGTCTGTCGGACACACCTTTGATCAGGTAGCCCACTTCCTCCTTCATGGCCGCCGGCAGCGCAAAACCGAACTGCTGCTTCAGCACAAAGGCCACGCCGCCCTTGCCGGATACACTGTTGATACGGATGACATCGGACTCGTACTCCCGTCCCACATCCTTGGGATCTATGGGCAGATACGGAACATCCCATCTGTCCCCGCTCTTTCCTTCCTTCAGCCAGGTCATGCCCTTACTGATGGCATCCTGATGAGAACCGGAAAATGCGGTAAACACCAGATCCCCCGCATAGGGCACTCTCTCGTGCACCCTCATGCCCGTAAAGCGTTCATATTCCTCCCGCACCTTCATAATGTTGGAGAAATCAAGCCCGCTGTCCACACCATGGCACATCATGTTCACCGCCACAGTCACAATATCCACATTTCCGGTGCGCTCACCGTTGCCGAAGAGGGTTCCTTCCACCCTGTCGGCCCCGGCCAGAATACCGAACTCCGCGTCGCTGACGCCGCATCCCCTGTCATTGTGCGGATGTACGCTGAGCACCACATTCTCACGGTATTTCATATGCCTGTGCATATATTCCACCTGGCAGGCAAACACATGGGGCATGGCCACCTGCACCGTGGTGGGCAGGTTTATGATGGCTTTGTGTTCCGCGTCCGGCTGCCATACATCCAGCACCGCGTTGCAGACCTCCAGCGCATATTCCGGCTCAGTCTGGGAAAAGCTTTCCGGGCTGTATTCGAACGTAAAGTTCCCTTCCGTCTCCTCCGCCATTTCCTTCAAAAGTTTTGCCCCATCCACGGCCAGCTGCCGGATGGCATCCTTATCCTTTTTGAACACCTGCTCCCTCTGCTCCACGGAAGTGGAATTATACAGATGAACCACCGCATGGGGAGCCCCCTTCACGGCTTCGAAGGTTTTGCGGATAATATGTTCCCTGGCCTGGGTCAGTACCTGGATGGTCACATCCTCCGGTATCATATTCCGCTCGATCAGAGCCCGGATAAACTGATATTCCGTATCCGAGGAGGCCGGAAAGCCCACCTCTATCTCTTTAAAACCGATGTCCACAAGCAGCCTGAAAAAATCCAGTTTATCTTCCAGCGTCATAGGGTCGATCAGCGCCTGATTGCCATCCCGCAAGTCCACGCTGCACCACACAGGCGCCTTCTCGATGGCATCCTTTTTCACCCAGTCATAGGTCATTTCCGGGGGAAGATGATAGGTCTTGCCGTATTTATTGTTCACAGTTGTCCCATTCATATAATCTATCCTTTCCTTCCGGGCCCCTTTTTGTACGGAGACCGGACTCTTACCTGTTTTCTGCACGCAGACACAAAAAACTGTGTTACTGATTTGGCAGGATACCGGGATCAAATATCTTTGGCCCCTGACACCCTGAAAATCGTAACACAGATTCCCGAAATGCGCAAGTGTTTATTTAATTCAAATTATTGATTTATTTTATTCCCATATATTCAGGATTTCTTATTTTATTCCTGATAATTCCATGTTTTTGCGCAAAAATCATTGTTTTATTTTTAGATATCCTCATGTCTGATTTTAACTTGTTCCGGCTGCGGCTTTGCGCCTTCCTTTCTGTTTCAGCAAGACGCCGGGTCATTTTTCTTTTCGTTCTTCTCCAGCAGCCTGTGAATCTTTTCATGGGGATCCAGAAGCTTGGAGATGGATTTTCCCGCATTTACGGAATGAATGTAAATGGCAATATATTTCGTGATGTCCACTTCCCGGTACCAGGGCGCATTCCGGATTTCCTCCCGCCTGTAGGATGCATTGGTGATAAACACCGCTTCCAGAATATTCTTGCCATGCGCCTCGTCAAACTTCCTGAGCCCATCCGTAAACAGTGCAAAGGTAGCTATGGCAAACACTCTCTTTGCCCCCTGCTTTTTACAGTATTTTGCCACATCCAGCATGGTAGTGCCGGAACAGATCATGTCATCCACAATGAATACATCTTTATTTTTAACGCTGGGACCGATATATTTATGTACATCCACCACATAATTGCCGCCCACCACTTTGGTCCTGGACCTGCGCTTGTAAAAAATTCCCATATCCAGCCCCAGTTCATTGGTATATTTGAAGTTTCTGGTGGTCGCCCCCAGATCCGGCGAAACAAAAATGGAGTGGTCTTCCGAAAACACTATGTCGGAATAATTCTTCTTAATCGCCTTCATCACCTGATAGATCGGAAACAAATCATCAAATCCATTATAAGGAACCGCATTTGCCACACGATTGTCATGGACGTCAAAAGCCGTGATATTTCTCACGCCAATGTTCTCCAGCTCCCGCAAGGCCATGGCGCAGTCCAGGGATTCCCTGGAAATCCTCCTGTCCTGCCTGCTGGCATAAAGAAGGGGTGAAATTACGTTGATCCGGTATGCTTTTCCGCCGATGGCAGACACCGTCCTTTTCAGGTTCTGGAAGTGCTCATCCGGCGACATGGGAATCGTCTGCCCATACATCTGGTAAGAGCAGGAGAAGTTTCCCACATCCACCAGAATATACACATCCGCGCCCCGGACGGTATCCTCCAGCACTGCCTTTGCGTCGCCCGTGGAAAAACGGACAATCTGTGAATTTACCACATGACATTCTTCCTTGTTGTAAGTCTCCCGCAGATAATATTCAATCTTGCTTGAGAGTTCCTCCGTTCCATACAGCGGAATCAGTACGATGGGAATAGAGTGATTTGCTGCCAGCTGACTCATGTTTTCCTCCTTGTGTTGTAACCTTGAAGCCGTATTTTGATAACACACTGCCCTTTGAACCATCAGACAGATGTTCTCATCGTTTCCACCTATCAGTTTATAATATTTTCCCTGTTTTTACAAGTCAGTTTTGGGCCGGATGATCAGTTTTCCGAAACTGGCTGGGTGTCATTTCAAACTTTTTCCGGAACAGACGGTTAAAGTTGGACAGATTGTCAAACCCGCACTGTTCCGCAATCTGCAGAATGGTCTCGTTTCCATTCCGGAGCGCATAGGCGGCCTTTTCCAGGCGGTAAGCGATCAGGTATCCGTTAAAGCTGATCCCCGCCCCGTCCCGGAACCAACGCATAAAATGACTTTCACTGTACCCGCATTCGTCCGCCGCATCTTTTACCGTTATTTTCTTGTCGTAATCACGTTCTATTCTCGACAGCACCAGTTTCAGTTTTTCCACATCCCCTTTCCCGGTGCCGGGATTTTTCTCCGGAAAAGCCCCCCTGACCAGCAGGGAAAACAAAAGCATCAGCCACCCCTTTACCCCCAGTTCATAGCCCTGCATCCTGGATTCACACAATTCATCCACGGCGTCCAGACACTCCGCCGCCTGTCTGTAGATCCCGTCTTCCTTCCTGATCTGTACGGGTATCTGCAGTTTGCCGTTTAACATTGGCTGCAGATATTTCCGGCTGCAGGCGTCAATACTTCCCAACCCCAGAAAATTCATGTCAAACATAATGTTTTCATATTCCATGCTCTTCTTGGGAATACTCTGCATACCGTGCAGATGCCCCGGCAGAATCAGAAAAATGTCCCCGCACCCTGCCGTGTAGACATCATGGTCCACACGGATGATGCCCTTTCCTTTTTTCACATAAATGATCTCCGCGCCGTCCTGCCAGTGCAGGGGCACAAAGCTGAAATCCTGGGGGATTGTGCAGGGATAAATATTAAATGCAAACATTGTATCAGAATGTCTTTTGGCTTCATAATAAGCGGATTCCCCTATTTCCTTCACTTTATCATGTTTTTCCATAAAATCCGTCCTTTCTCCCCTGCAAAAGATAGCAGGATTGTATCATAATCTGATGACATTATACAAGCATTATTTTCAAATATATGGTAAAAATATGTTCAGAATCAAATAAAAACATTTGAGAGGAGACAACCGAGATGAAAAGTATGGATAAAACACTGACAGAACTTTGCGGCAACGATATCAGGTACTGCTCTTATGAAGAAGTCTACATGGCACTGCTTAGCCTTGTGCAGAAAGAAAGCGAAAAACGCGCGGTTCCGGCCACCGGACGGAAACTCTATTATATTTCTGCCGAATTTCTCATCGGCAAGCTTCTGAGCAACAACCTGATCAACCTTGGGCTTTATGATGATGTGAAAGCCTGCCTGGAATTCCACGGAAAGTCCATGGCACAGCTGGAAGAAACAGAGCCGGAACCCAGCCTGGGCAACGGCGGACTGGGCAGACTTGCCGCCTGCTTCCTGGATTCCATCGCCACCCTGAACCTGCCCGGGGACGGCATCGGCTTAAGATATCACTGCGGACTGTTCCACCAGAATTTTACGGACAGACTGCAGGACGAGACGCCGGATTTCTGGCTGGGCGGCCACGACTGGGCCCGGAAGACAGACATAACCTACCCCGTTTCCCTGGCCGGCAGGGATTACACCGCCAGGCTCTATAAGATTGCCGTTACCGGCTATGAGGGACGCACCAATTACCTGAATCTGTTTGACCTGGACACTGTGGACCAGTCCATCATCGGCAAGGGTATTCAGTTCGACAAACAGGAAATCGACAAAAACCTGACTTTATTTTTGTATCCCGACGACAGTGATGATGACGGACGTCTCCTGCGGATTTACCAGCAGTATCTGATGGTCAGCGCCGGGGCACAGCTGATTCTGGATGAATGTACCCGGCGGGGCAGTGATCTCCATGATCTTTACGATTATGCCGCCATCCAGATCAATGACACGCATCCTTCCATGGTAATTCCGGAACTGATCCGTCTTCTGTGCGAAAAAGGCATTGATTTTGAAGAAGCCGTGGAAATCGTCACCAGGACCTGCGCTTATACCAACCATACCATCCTGGCAGAAGCCCTGGAGAAATGGCCCAGGCATTATCTCGACAAGGTGGTTCCCCAGCTGACGCCCATCATTGAGAAGCTGGACGCAGTGGCCGCCTCCCGCACCAATGATTCATCCACCGCCATCATCGACTCCAACAATATCGTCCACATGGCGCATATGGATATCCACTTTACCCACAGCACCAACGGCGTGGCTGCCCTGCATACGGAAATTTTGAAAGACAGTGAGCTGAATCATTTTTATAAGCTCTACCCGGAAAAATTCAACAATAAGACCAACGGCATCACCTTCCGCAGATGGCTTCTGAAATGCAATCCGGAGCTGACACAGCTTATCGAAAACCTCATTGGCACCGGTTTCAGAAAGGATGCCTCCCAGCTGGAGAAGCTGGCAGACTTTACGGAAGACCGGAAAGTATTAAAGCAGCTGGCCTCCATCAAGTACGATAATAAGCTTGCCCTTGCAGAATGGCTGAAAAACACGCAGGGAATCTATGTCAATCCCAGCGCAATGTTTGCCATCCAGTCCAAGAGGCTGCATGAATACAAACGCCAGCAGCTGAACCTTTTGTACCTGATTCACCAGTATTTCGAGATTAAGGCTGGCCGTCTGCCCCAGACACCCCTGACCGCCATTTTCGGCGCAAAGGCAGCCCCGGCCTACACCATCGCCAAGGACATCATTCACGCGCTGCTGGTGCTGTCCACCGTCATCAGCCTTGACCCGGAAGTGTCCGAATGGCTGCAGATTGTATTTATCGAAAATTACAATGTTACCGCCGCCGAGAAAATGATTCCCGCCTGCGATCTTTCGGAGCAGATCAGCCTTGCCTCCAAGGAAGCCTCCGGCACCGGAAACATGAAATTTATGCTCAACGGCGCCCTGACCCTGGGCACCATGGACGGGGCGAATGTGGAGATCGCCGATGCCGTGGGCGACGACAATATCTATATTTTCGGCCAGAGCAGCAAACAGGTCATCCACAGATATGCCCAGGGCGACTACTGTGCCTGCGACTGGTATGAAGGCGATCCCAATATCCGCAGGGCAGTGGACTTCCTTACCAGCGAGGAAATGCTGTTCCATGGCAGCCAGGAGCATCTTACCCGCCTGAAAAACGAGCTGATCCGGAAAGACTGGTTCCAGACCCTGCCTGACTTTAATGCCTATGTGGTCCGCAAAAACCAGGCGCTGGCAGACTATGCGGAAAATCCCATCGACTGGACCAGGCGCTCCCTGATCAATATCAGCAAAGCGGGATTCTTCTCCTCAGACCGCACCATCCAGGAGTACAACCGGGATATCTGGCATCTGGGATAATCCCGGATGCCGCCGGACGCATCTTTGGCCTGATACCCCGTCTGTCCGGGCGGACACTCCGGGCAAATACGCGGAATATCCGTGCCTCCGCACCAATTTGTCACTTGACAAGGGCAGACATATTTTATATACTGAATCTGTAAAAAAAGGAGGGCCCGTTTTCAGGGGCTTATCTATCCGGCAGACCGGAACCCTTCAGCAGGATGCGGTTCGTTCTGCCCGAAACAATCGGCGCCTTTTCCCATATGCCGGCCGGAGACAGCGGGTAATCCTGCAGACCCGGAAATATCACAAAAAAGGAAATGGCCCGGACATGGGCGATATTATATTGTAGGCTGCCGGGAAACCACAGACCGGCAGCTGCCAGGTTTACGTATCTGCCGGAGCTTTTTGTTTCGGCAGATATTCTTTCGTACAGGGTCTGTCCCCGGAAACGGACGGGCCGGTAAAAAAGCACCATCTCCCGGGAGGAAACGCCTTGCGGGAATGAATATACATAGGGAGTGAAAGAAATGGAAGCGTATAGTATTTTTAAGGATCTGGCCATTATCATTGTATTCGCGAAAGTATTCGGGATATTGGCGAGAAAGTGTAAGGCGCCCCAGGTAGTGGGCGAAATCATTGCCGGTCTGATCATAGGCCCCAGCATACTGGGACTGGTGGAACAGACCGACTTTCTGGTGCGCATGGCAGAGGTTGGCGTGGTACTGCTGATGTTCTCCGCCGGCCTGGAGACAAATTTAAAGGATCTGATGAAGACAGGGCCCGTGGCCTTCCTGATCGCCTGTGCCGGCGTATTTGTGCCCCTGGCCGGCGGTACCCTTTTGTACATGGGCATGTACGGCATATCCCCCTGGGGCTCCGAAGCATTTTACACGGCCGTCTTTGTCGGCGTCATCATGACGGCAACCAGTGTCAGCATCACCGTGGAAGCCTTGAAAGAACTGGGCAAATTAAAAGGCAAAGTGGGCACTACCATATTAAGCGCTGCCATCATTGATGATGTGCTGGGCATCATTGTGCTGACCTTTGTGGTGGGCTTCAAGAATCCCGAATCCAATCCCGGTAAGGTGGTTCTCTCCACGGCGCTTTTCTTTGTCATGGCATTTGTGGTAGGCATGATTTTGTTCCAGCTTTTCAAACGCCTTGACGAGCGCTACCCACACACCCGCCGTATCCCCATTCTGGGGCTGGCGCTGTGTTTCTTCTTTGCCTACGCGGCGGAGCGTTTCTTTGGCATCGCCGACATCACCGGCGCCTATGTGGCAGGAATCGTCCTTTGTTCCATACGGGATTCCAACTACATCGAAGAAAAAATGGAGATCAGTTCGTACATGATTTTCGGCCCGGTCTTTTTTGCAAGCATCGGCCTGAAAACCAGCATAGACAATGTAAATACCGGCATCCTGCTCTTCTCCCTGGGCTTTGTGCTTGTAGCCCTTGTGACCAAGATCGTGGGCTGCGGCCTTATGGCAAAAGTCTGCCGTTTCCGCACCCAGGACTGCCTTAAAATCGGCGTGGGCATGATGACCCGGGGCGAAGTAGCCCTGATCGTGGCACAGAAGGGCCTGTCGGTGGGTCTGCTGACACCGGTGTATTTTACATCGGTCATCCTGCTGATCATCGTATCCAGCATCTCCACACCCATCATCCTGAAACTGCTCTATGCAAAAGACACCGCCGTACCGGAAACCGAGTAGGGGAACGTCCTTCTCCCCTGCTCGCCGCGCCGGGCGCGTAGCTTTCGCTGCTGATTTTCTTACGCGCCCGTGTACAAAAAGGGCATCCGGCGCCACCTGAATACAGCCGGATGCCCGGAAAGATCGCAGATGAACAAACAAACACAGAACAATCATACCACCCTGGAAAATCTCTGGTACTGGCTGAAGCATTTGTACCGGATTTCTCCCGGATATGTGCGGATTTATCTGGCCGGAATCATTCTCACCCTGGGCATCTCCCTTCTGAGTGTATATATGCCCTCTGTTCTGGTTGCCGACATCACCGGGAAAAAGCCTCTGGAAACCATCTTCCGGAATCTTGCCCTGCTGGGGGGCGGATTACTGCTTCTCTATCTGCTGCAAAACTGGCTGGACAATACCAAAATTGTTCTGCGGGAAAAAATCCGCCACCAGGAGCGGAGCAGGCTGATACAGCTTTGTCTGGACGCAGACTATATTAAGACCGAAAGAGCTGATTTTTCCGAACAATATGACAAATTAATGGAACACCATACCTGGTACAAGGAATACACCAGTCAGTTTATGGATGCCTTTTCCTCGTCGGCAGGCGCCATCATAGGCATGATACTCTATGTGGGCATGCTTTCCGGTCTGTCCGTATGGATTCTGCTGCTTGTGATCGCCGGAAACGCCATAAATTATGCCGTCAAAATCCGCTGCAACAAGTGGGACGCGAAAAACCGCCACAAATGGATTTCCCTGGACCATAAAACTTCATATCTATCCCGCAACACAAGCAAATACGAAGTTTCCAAGGATGTTCACCTCTATCACATGCCCCCCTGGCTCCGGAAAAAATTTGTGACAGAGTTAAAACAGAGGCTGTATTATACCATACGCCAGCAGGCCAACTACTTCACGGAAACTTTTTCCGGTGCCTTCACCCGCCTTGTCTGGGAAGGTGCCGCTTATCTGTACCTGATTTACCTTGTATGTGAAGGCCGTATGGATGCCGCCGGTTTTGTACTGTTTTTCGGCATCATCACCGGCTTTGCCAATTGGTGTGATTCCATTGTTTCCGGCATCCGGCAGCTGCACCGGGCGGCCTCCTTTGTGGAGGACGAGCGGCGTTTTACAGCCCGGCTGGCAGGCGATAAGCAGGAGGAAAGGGAATCCCTGGCGCCGGAGCGGAATCAGATTCCTGAAATCACCTTTGACAATGTGTCCTTCCGGTATGAAGGCGCGGAGCATTTTACCCTGAAAAACCTGAGCCTTACGCTCCGCCCAGGTGAAAAACTTGCCCTGGTGGGTTTAAACGGCGCCGGAAAAACCACTTTCATCAAATTATTATGCGGTTTCTATGAGCCTACGGAGGGCCGGATCCTGGTCAACGGAGAGGATCGGAGCCGCTACACTACACAAAGCTGGCTGAAATTGTTTTCCGGCGTGTTTCAGGACGCAGGACTGTTTCCCCTTTCCCTGGAAGAAAATCTCACCCTGGGGAAAAAGGCAGATCAGGCCCGCCTGGAGGAATGCCTCAGAATGGCCGGCCTGGAGGAAAAAATTGCAAAACTCCCCCATGGTCTGCAGACCATGTTCGGCATGGAAAGTTATCAGGATGCGGCCAGTTTTTCCGGCGGTGAAATCCAGAAGCTGATGCTGGCCCGCGCCCTGTATCAGGAAGCCCCGTTTCTGGTGCTGGATGAACCCACCGCCGCCCTGGACCCTCTGATTGAAAGCCAGCTCTATGAACGCTACTGCCGTTTTTCCGAAAACAAAACCAGCGTTTTCATCTCCCATCGCCTGGCCAGCACACGGTTCTGCGACCGGATCCTGCTGCTGGAAGACGGGGAGGCGGTAGAGACCGGCACTCATGAGGAACTTCTGGCCCAAAACGGAAAGTATGCCTGGATGTTCCAGCTGCAAAGCAAGTATTATCAGAAGAAGCAGGAAGAATTGGAAGCCGGCCTCTTATAATATGCAGCGCCGCGTAATTCATAAAGAAAAGAGGTACTATGAAAAAAGAAAAGACCGTAAAAAAACGGGATACCTGGAAAAACTTCAGCCGGTCTGTGGTCTATCTCACAAAGGAATCCCCGGGAATTTTTCCCATGGCGGTCCTGGTGGCCATCCTGAGCGCAGTCTACCCTTATATCGGCATTTTTCTGTCCGCAGAGATTCTGACGGAACTGGCGGATCCGGGAAGGAGCCTGCGGCATTTATTTTTCCTGGCGCTCCTGCTGGTAGGGTTAAACTTTATCGGCAGGCTGTTGCTGTCTTCCTGCGCCCAGGTTCTGGATGTGATGAAATATGCCGTATTAAAGCATATTGAGCTGGCTGTTGCAGAAAAATCCTGGACCATGGATTATGCCATAAGCGCGGCGCCGGAAATCAATGAGACCAAAGGCAGAATCACCCGCTGGCATTATTACCGTGGTGTGCTGGCCCTGGTGGAACAGCTGGGAACCCTTCTGGAGACCCTGGTAACCATAGGCATCTCCCTGGCCCTGGTGGTGGAATTTTTCCGCGCAAAGGCGGTCGGTGAGGGGCAGATGGCAGCCCTGCTGAACCATCGGATGATCTCCTTGCTGTTTCTGGCAGTGTTTGCCCTTTCCGTGGCCTACAATATCCACGCTTTTTCCAAAATACAGAATCGCTACTTCCAGGCGGACGAAAAGGCAGGCACTCCCATGAACCAGATGTTGATGATGTCTGACGTCAGTATCCTTCAGTATCAGCACGGAAAGGATATCCGCATGTTCCGGGCGGGCGGTTTCCTCTCCCGGAGCATGCAGTCCCTGAGCGGCAGCTATGCCGGGATTTTGGATGACGCCTTTTGTTATGAGCGGAAAATGAGTCTCTTTTCCACACTGCTGTCCCGGTCTTTCCATCTGCTGGTCTATCTGTTTGTGGGACTGAAAGCCATGTACGGCGCTTTCGGTGTAGGCAGCATTCTGAAGTATACCGGTATGGTAACCCAGTTCGGTGACGCTGCCACGAGATTATTCCATATCATCCGGGAATTCCGGCAGAATTTTGAATATATAAAGGTCTATTTTGACTATCTGGATATGCCGAACCTTACCGCGGCAGGAAAACTTCCTGTGACCAGCCAGATACGTGAAGACTATGAATTTGAGTTTAAAAATGTAACTTTTTCCTATCCCGGCGCCAGCCTTCCCAGTCTCTGCGGAATCAGCTGCCGTTTCCGCAAAGGGGAAAAAATCGCCGTGGTGGGGCGCAACGGTTCCGGCAAAACAACCTTTATCAAGCTGCTGTGCAGGCTCTGTGATCCCCAGGAGGGCGAAATTCTCCTAAACGGCACCGATATCCGCAAATTTCAGTATGAGGAATACCTGGAATTCTTTTCCACCGTCTTTCAGGACTATTCTATTTTTGCCTTTGAGCTGGGAGAAAATGTGGCGTCGGAAAGCGACTATGACGAGAAGAAGGCAGTGCAGTCCCTGGAGGACGCCGGTTTTGGCGACAGACTAAAGACACTGGAACAGGGCCTTCACACCCAGATCAACAAAAATTTTTCGGAAGATGGCGTGGAGCTCTCCGGCGGGGAGTCCCAGAAAGTGGCCATTGCCCGCTGTCTGTACAAGGATGCGCCCTTTGTGGTTCTGGATGAGCCCACCGCCGCCCTGGATCCGGTGGCGGAGGCGGACATTTACCAGCGCATGAACCAGTTTGCCAGCGGCAAGGGAGCCATTTACATCTCCCACAGGCTTTCCAGCTGCCGCTTCTGTGACCGCATACTGGTATTTGAAGAGGGCAGACTGGCGGAGCAGGGTACCCACGAAGATCTTCTCGCCGCAGAAGGCCTTTACCGGAAGCTGTGGGATGCCCAGGCAAAATACTACGCCTGATGCCCCATTCATCCTGACCAGCGTCAGGCACCCTGTCAGCCGTGCTTTTGCCGGATCCAGACCTTCATTTTCCCGGGCTGTCGGTTGTCCCAGGCAAAATAGGGAAGAAATGTGTACTGTCTGTCCCCATCCCGCAGCACAATGTTGTCTATCCCCAGCCCGCTTTTCACCAGGGCCGCTTCCATATCCGGGCTGATGGCAATTTCATCCAGCCCGGTTTCATTATCCGCCTGCTCCGCACAATATACCACGGGGCCCCTCATCACGGCGAGCCTTCCCCTGTCCTGAACCACAAAAGGATGTGCCCGCACAAATCTCACCGGCATGTCAAAGACCAGCCTGATTCCGGTCTCCCCTTCCCAGTCCCGCAGCAGTTTCATATACCCGTTTTCCGCAAAAGGTTCCTCATAAGCCTCCCCATTGATGAAAACCCGGTACCTGCCGCACCATTCCGGAATCCGGAGATTCAGCAGAAAAGAGCCGCCCTCTTTTGTACTGATGCGGATATCGCACACATTATCCCATGGATAGCGGGTCTCCTGCAGTACCCGAACTTTTGTCTCTCCCACGGTTACCTCTGTTTCCGATGCAATATACTGGTTGATATAGATTCCGTCACTGCCCACGGAATAGATATATTGTCCGATGGAAGGTATGAACCTGGAAATCTGTGTGGGACAGCAGGAACAGCCGTACCACTCTACACGATGGTGATTTCCATCACTTTCCAGTGGATTCACATAAAAAAATTTCGTCCCGTCCAGGCTGACCCCGGAAATGGCGCCATTGTAAAGTTCCCTCTCCACCACATCCGCATATTTTGCTTCCCCGTACAGATCGTTCATCCTCTGATTCCATATAATCATTCCGATGCTGGCACAGCTCTCACAGTACGCCGTGTCATTGGGCAGGTCATAATCCTCGGTAAACCCTTCATTTTCTCTTGTGGAGCCGATCCCTCCCGTGAGATACATATTCCTCTGTACCACGGATTTCCACAGGTTATCCAGGGAACGCAGATACTGTGCATTGCCTGTCTCTTTTACAACGCCGCACATGCCGGCGTACATATACATGGCCCTGACGGCATGTCCCGTAATATCCCGCATCTCGCTCACCGGCATATGGTCCTGGGCGTAATCCGCTCCCCAGTTCTCCCAGATATTGGTTCCCCGTCCATGGCCCTTCCCTCTCTGCTCCAGGAGCCATTGGGCCTGCCTGAGATACTTTGCATCTCCGGATTCATGATAAAGCTTTACCAGCGCCAGCTCAATTTCCTGGTGTCCCGGCACCCAGTTCTTCTTTCCCTCCCCCACCTGATCGCAGAAGTGATCCGCAAACCGGACTGCGGTGCGGTAAAACCGGTCCTTTCCCACCGCATGCTTATATGCGATGGCCGCCTCAATCATATGCCCCAGGCAATAGTCCTCATGCCTCTCCATGTCCGTCCATCGGGTCTCCCCGTTTGTGCCCAGAATAAAGTAGCACACCAGATACCCGTCCTCCTGCTGTGCGCTGCAGATCAGGTCAATCCACTGGTCTGCCTTTTTTTCCAGTTCCGGATCTGGTTCTACCGCCAGCGTATACGCGATGCCCTCCAGAACCTTGTACACATCCGAATCATCAAAATAATATCCCTGAAACCCACCTTCCATTGTTCCGGCGGCTCTCTTAAAATTGTTGATGCGTTCTGTGTTTTCACAGTTCCTGATACACGCGGCAATGGTACTTTTGTGATTTACCGTTATTTTGTTTTTCCAGAATTCGCTGTGAATCCTGACTTTGGACATTTCCTGCGGACGCAGGTCACTGTATGCGCTCATTTCTCTCCTCCGATTGTCACGTTTTCTCTGTATGGCCGGGTACCCTCAGGGGATAGGGAAATACAAACCCCTTATGCACTGAGGGTATCTTATATAAATGTAAAAGTCAACCGGAATCCTGGCTTTGGTTACTTTTTACCCTGATATGTTACTTTTCACCACCGCCGGAACACAGTCATAAACTTAAAAAAAAATGTTGTATCCTTTGTGCAAAAAGACTATAATGGGTATCAGACAAGGCTGCCACGGACGGTCTGTCTCATATTAATAAGGAAAAATGCAATTTAGCGTAAAGATATATGAAAAAACATAAACTTACTACAACCGGAATTATTATGCTGGGCTTTCTCATCGGTGCACTTCTGGGAACACTGTTTCTCATGCTTCCATTCAGCACCAGACAAGGACAGTCCATTGGTTTTCTTGACTCGCTCTTTGTGGCAATGTCCGGGATCTGTGTCACCGGACTGTCAACCGTCAATATCGGCCAGACTTTTTCTGCTTTCGGCCAGGTGATTTTACTGCTGCTCATCCAGGTGGGCGGCCTGGGAATCGTAACCTTTACTACCATCGTCCTATGTCTCTTCCGGCGCAGGATTACCCTTTCCGACCGGATGCTGATACAGAGCGCTTACAATCTGGACACGCTCTCCGGCCTGGTAAAGCTGACCCGGCGCGTCCTGCGGGTGACACTCTTCCTGGAGGGCATTGGGGCTATCGGTTACTCCCTTGTATTTATCCCGGAATTCGGCCTCAGGGGAATCTGGTACAGCATCTTTCACGCAGTGTCCGCTTTCTGCAACGCAGGAATTGACCTGCTGGGCGGAAACAGTTTCTGCGGATACGCGGATAATCCCCTGATCAATTTTACAACCATTTTCCTGATCATTGTCAGCGGGCTGGGCTTCCCTGTATACTGGGAAATCCTGCGGATAGCCCGCCCCCGCCGGACAGGAAAAGGCAAGTACGTCCGGAAGCTGAACCTGCAGGCCAAAATCGTGCTGCTGGCCACACTCTTCCTGATTCTGGCCGGTGCCCTCCTGACCCTGCTGTTTGAATATGACAATCCCGACACCCTGGGCACAATGAGCCTGCCCGAAAAACTGATGGCGTCGCTGTTCCAGTCCGTCACCCTGCGAACGGCAGGATTCGCCACCATCTCCCAGGAATATTTCCGTCCCGCCTCCTGCATGGTGTATCTTATCCTCATGTTTATCGGCGGATCCCCGGCAGGTACCGCGGGCGGTGTCAAGACCGTGACCATAGTGCTGCTGCTGGCCTCCATGCTGGCCAATATCCGGGGGAAAAAAGATGTAAATGTAATGCACCGGAAAATTGCGGATGACATTATCAGACGCTGTGTCGCCATAGTCACCTTCAGTTTTTCCGTGCTGATCTTTCTCACGGCGGCGCTTCTGGCCGTGCAGGAAAGCGATTTTCTGGATACATTGTATGAAATGACATCGGCCATAGCCACCGTGGGCTTATCCCGGGGCCTCACCGGGGACCTGACTCCCATCGGAAAGCTCATTGTTTCCCTTACCATGTACCTGGGAAGAATCGGCCCCATCACCATGGCGCTGGTCTTTAACGGTTCCGCGCCTGCAGGGAATGTCTCCTGCGCGGAGAGTAAGGTGATCATCGGGTAAAGGTACGGAAAACCATGATCCGGACAAACGGAAGGAGATAAACTGAGATATGAAAAAGCATACACAAAAAGAATATATTGTCATCGGTCTGGGACGGTTCGGCACCAGTGTGGCAATGCAGCTGGAGGCCAATGGGTGCAAGGTGCTGGCCATCGACAACAATGAACAGCACATCCGGCAAATCGCGGAATATGTGACCCTTGCCATGAATCTGGATGTCACCAACGAAGAAGCCCTGGAAGAACTGGGGGGAAGAAACTTTGACGGAGCCATCATCTCCATCGGCCACAGCCTGAACGCCTCCGTGCTTGCCACCATCTGGGCAAAGGAGCAGGGCATCAGCCAGATCATTGCCAAGGCCTATGACGAGACCCAGGGAAAAATACTCACCAAAATCGGTGCCGACAAAATCGTATACCCGGAAAAAGAAATGGGTGTCCAGCTGGCCAATGACCTGGCCTTCAACAACCTGTTTGACGCCATTGAGCTCTCCTCCGAATACTCCATTGCGGAGATTGTCACACTCACGGACTGGATTGGCAAAAACCTGCGGGAAATCAGGCTGCGGGAAAAATACGGGGTCAATGCCATTGCCCTGAAAAGGGGCGGCACCCTGATTGTGAACCCGCCTGCTGACGAGCCCACCAAAAAAGATGATATTTTCCTGCTCCTGGGCACAAACAGCACCCTGAAAAAGATTGCCAGCGCCAATGTTTCCCGCAAATCCTCAAAATAACTTAGCCAAAACCCAGGGCTGCCTCACCACCAGATAATGTAAAACAAAGTCAGGGTCAGGCCGATACAGACCAGCAGAAGGCCGAAGGAAAGGCTTCTGCGGATAATATGGTTGGTCTCCCTGATCTCTTCATTCTTTATGGCGGCAAGATGCACATAATCCCGGTGCCGCGGCGCCCCCTTTCTCCAGGTATGATTTCCCAACTCCTGCACCGCATTCATCAGTCTTCCCAGAGTTTCCGTCAACACATTTCCTTCGGGCCTTTCGTGGGGAAGGCGGCTGTCCCGGTACAGAGTCTTTCTCAGCGCCACCACCGTCAGGTCCACGGCGCTGTCAAGTATCCTGCAAAGAACCCCAAGAACTGCGGGCAGAATCTTCAGCAGAATCGGCCGGCAGAGCAGTTCTTCCAGGTCAAGCCACTCAGGCCATCTGTCCGCATATTCCCGGCTCCCACCCTCTTTTTTCCGCATCAGGCAGGTGCGCACAAAAAGCAGATATACCGCAATCCCGGTGCAGCCAGAGATCAGGGCTCCCTTTATGCTTTCCGGGCTGAAGTACGCCGCGGGATGTCCTTCCCCGGTCATTCCCGGGAAATCCTGCATGACCGCTGCCGTCTTTTCCATAATGCCATGGGGAAAGGCCCCCCATAAGAGCAGAAGCAGGGCGCTGACGGCCAGCACGAAAGCAGTGCCGGGATTCCAATACCTTTTCTTTTCATCATACGCTTCCTGCAGCTGCCCATCTTCATTCTTTTCCACAAAAACCGCCAGAAACAGTTTCGTCATATAGGCCACGGTAAATCCGCCCGACAGCAGGAACACCGCCTCTGCCGCCCCCGTGATGCCGCTGCCGCCCCATTCCAGGATCCCTTCATGGAGCAGGGTCTTGCTGATATATCCCCCGAAAAAGGGAATTCCTCCCAGGGCAAGCGCTCCTGTCAGAAAAACTCCCATAAGCAGCGGTTTTTTCCTGCCGAATCCCCGCACCCGGTTCAGATCCAGGGAATGGGTGTTTTTGTACACAACCCCTGCCGCCAGAAACAAAATCAGCTTGATCAGGGAATGGTTCACCATGTGCAAAAGGGTTCCCCTCTCTGAAAATGTTCCGATGCCCGCCAGAATAAAACCGATCTGGGACATGGACGAGCAGGCCAGCGTCCGCTTCAGGTCAACGGAAAACAGCGCAAGGACCGCCCCGCCCAGCATTGTGATCATCCCGGTCAGAAGCAGAAAATTCCCCCATGCCCTATCCCGGAAAAATAAAGTATAGCTGAGTATCAGAATTCCGTACACACCTGTCTTTGTGAGAACCCCCGACAGCAGGGCCGACCCGGGCGCAGGCGCTGCCGGATGCGCCTTGGGCAGCCAGATATGCAGGGGAAACGCCCCCGCCTTGGCGCCGAAGCCAAACAGCATACACCCGCCTGCGGCATAGAGCATTTTTTTGTCCCCGCAGGCTGCCGCTGCCCCGGACAGTCTGTTGATTTCAAGGGTTCCCAGCAAGTGGCCCAGCAGGAAAAGGCCCATCAGCAGCACAAGTCCGCCCAGCACCGCCACCGCCAGATACGTGTCCGCGGCCCGCATGGCCCCGGGCGTTTCCTCCTGAACCACCCACACATAGGAAGTAAAAGACATAATTTCAAAAAAGAGAAATGTGGTATATAAATCTGCAGACAAAAACACGCCCTGAACCGCCCCCAGAGTCCACAGCAGAAATAAATAAAACCTTCCGCATTTTTCCTCACGGGCAAAATATTCCCGGGAAAAAACGGTGACCATCATCCACAGAAAAGCCGCCACACAGCCGTATACGGCCCGGAACCCATCCAGTGCAAAAGACAGCCCCTGCCCGCAGACAAGAGGCAGCTCCAGCGAAAATACGCCGCCTCTGCCGCGAAGCATTCCCAGGGTCAGAACCACCATCCCCGCAAACTCCGGCACCATCAGGCCTATTGCCAGAAAGTCCCTCAGGTTCCTCCTTTTCGCAGCACACGTCCCTTCCGGTTTTCCCGCTTTTCCGGCTTTTTCCGCCCCATAAACCAAAATCCCCGCCAAAAAAGGGAAAAAAACAATCCATGCCAGCCCTAATCTACCATTCATAACATTTTCCCTACCGTTCCCGCAATGTTTTCCAAAACCTCCATCAAAGGTCCGGAATGAAATCCCAGATAAAAGATCACGGCCCCCACAATCCCCAGGGGAAGCAGCATCATCCAGTTGGGATCCTCCGCATCCTCCACGGTGCCGGCGTCAAAATCCTTTCCCGGAAAAAAGGCCCTCACCACCACTGTCATCATATAGACCGCCGTCAGCAGGGCAGAGACCAGAATCGCCCCCAGCCCTGCGTAAGCCATGATTCCTCCGCTTTCCAGGGCCGCCCTGGCCAGATACCACTTGCTCACAAAACCGCTCAGGCCAGGAACCCCCATCAGCGCCAGGGCCGAAACCGTAAATGCGGCAAACACTTTCGGCATTCTGCCCCCAAGGCCATCCAGTTCATGGATATAATTCCTTCCCGTCTGATGGATCACCGCTCCTGCACAAAGAAAAGAACCCAGTTTCATAAAAGAATGACATACCATGTGCGCCAGGGCCCCCATCAGTCCGTAAGGCGTCATCAGCGCCACCCCGAACAATATATAAGACATATTGCTTATGGTGGACCAGGCCAGCCTGCGCTTCAAATGAGTTTCTTTCAGCGCCCTGCTGCATCCATAGACGATGGTGACAGTCACCAGCGCCAGTACCAGCCCCTGAACCCGGCTGCCGCGCAAAAGCCCGGTTCCGAAACTGTAATAAGTCACACGCATGGCCGCAAAGGCGCCTGTGTTGACCACCGCCACCGCATGCAGCAGAGCCGTCACCGGAGTCGGCGCCACGCTGGCCCTGGGCAGCCATGTGCAGAAAGGCCACATGGCCGTTTTCACGCTGAATCCACAGAAGCAGAGCAGATAAATCAGCTGCAGCATATCCTTCTTTTCTCCCGTCTGTGCAGGGTCAAACACACCTCCCGGCACAAAAGAAGATGTGGTACCGTAGGCAATGACAAAGGTGAGACCGATAAACGCAAAGGCGGCTCCTCCCAGCATATTGAAAAGATAGGTTCTGCTGGCATGGACGGCCTCGCCGGTTCTCTCATGCATCACCAGCGGCAGCGTCACCAGACTCAGCATCTCAAAGAAGAAATACATGGTAAGAATATTTTCTGCCAGGGCAACCCCCAAAGTCACCCCGTAAGCTGCCACATAAAACAGAAAAAAGGTCTTTTCATTGTCTTCCTGTTTCATATATTCAAAGGCATACAGTGTGGCAAGCGGCCACAGCAGCGCCGCTATCCCCAAAAATACGGCTCCCGTGCCGTCCAGCCGGAATGCAATGCTCAGATTTCCGGTGAACCGGAATACCGTCAGAACATTTTCGTTTCCCGAAAAAATCAGCCACAGCACCAGCACAGAGTTGGCACAAACCGCCGTTTCCAGCCACATCCACATATGCCTTCTGTTCTTAAAGTCCAGAAGCGGCGTCAGAATCCCCGCAAAAATGGGCAGAAGTACAACCAGCAACATCAGCAATTCTTTCATTTCCTGAACCGGACCTTTCCTCTGAAAAAATTATTTCTCCAATACCGACACCGCAATATCCCCAAAGCAGCGAAGCAGCGGACCGGGAAAAATTCCTGCCGCCAGAGCCGCTGCCGCCAGGGCCATCACAGGCAGAAACATGTTCCACGGGCATTTCCCCCGCACTGCTGCCTCCTCACCCTGCCCGGACCCGGTTCCCGGGAAAAAACCTCTCAGGGCAATGGGCAGAAGATACCCTGCCGTCAGAAGGGCGCTGACCAGCAAAACAACTGGACCCAGCCAGGAAAAAATCCCTGTTCCGGATGCCAGCGCCCCCTCCGCCAGATACCATTTGCTGATAAAACCGCCGGTGGGCGGGATACCGGTCAGGGCCAGGGCCAGAATCGTGTAGCACCAGAAAAGCCACGGCATCCGCTTTCCCGCCCCTGCAAGTTCCCCCACCTTTGTCTGCCCGAAACAATGCAGAAAAATTCCGGCAGTCAGAAACAGCCCGCATTTCACAAAAGCATGCACCGCCACATGCAGCAGCGCCCCGGTGAAAGCATCTATGTTCAGCAGCGCCAGGCCGAACATAATGTAGGATACCTGGCTCACCGTGGAATAGGCCAGTCTTTTTTTGACGCCCTGCTCCCGGAATGCCAGCAGGGAGCCCATAAACACGGTCAGAAGGGATAATATGATCCAGCCCTGCTGCACCCAGGTGCCTTTCAGGAAATCCGCCCCAATCACATAGTACACCGTGCGGATTACCGCCAGCACGCCGGACTTTACAATCACGGCGGACAAAACGGCCGAGGCGGGCGAAGGCGCCACCGGATGCGCCGTGGGAAGCCACGCATGCAGCGGAAGCATTCCCGCCTTTGCCCCAAAACCCAGAAGCATCACAAAGACAGCCGCCAGGAGAATTTCCTCATGTCCCTGCACTGCCGCACTGTCCAGCGTTCCCCCCGCCGTAAAAGTGAGGGAAGTACTATAGCGGCAGAGAAAAAACAGGCCCAACAGCCCTCCGTAGGCACCGCACAGAGAGTAAAACAGATACTTCAGCCCGGCCATAACCGCTTCTTTTGTCCCGTTATGCATCACCAGCGGCATGGACGCAAAAGTCATCAGTTCATAGAAAAAATACATGGTCACAAGATTACCGGAAAAATCCAGTCCTATCAGTATACCGTACAACAGTAACCAAAATCCGAAATACCGTTTTTGCTTTCCCTCACGGGCCATGTAGGGGAATGCGTAAACCGTGGCCGCAGCCCACACCAGACTGACCACAGCCGCAAATGCTCCACCCAGTGCATCACTGCGGAAAAAAACCGGAATCCCATCCACCAGGGGAAATAACACAAGACCTATCTCTCCCATGCCCAGGATCCCCAGCACGGCTGCAGCGGATACCGCCAGCACGGCCGACACATATACCGTAAGCCATCTCCCGGCTCCCGGCCCTTTCCCGGATTTATGCGGCCCTTCCCCTGCCGGTGTCTCCCTGCCATCCGGCAGATTTCTTTCTTCCGGCGTCTCCCTGCCATCTGACAGATCTCTTTCTTCCGGCGCTTCCCTGTCATCCGGCAGATTTCTTTCTTCCGGCACCTTCCTGCCATCCGGCAGATTCCCTTCTTCCGGCACCGACTTCCCTTCCCTGTCCTTTTTCGCGGATTCCCGGAAAGAGGAAATCAAAAGTACCAGACCCGCCAGTATGGGCACCCCTACCGGAACCAACAACAAACCATTCATCTTAATCCTTTCCGTTATGTCCAGCGCCGGGCAGTCTCCCGCGGCACTTTCCCCGACAAGACTTCCCTTCCCGGGGACATGTCCGTCCCATGCCGCGGCACTTTCCCCGGCATCCGTCCACGCTGTCCTTTCATTCAAACATCCCAAGTCCTCCCTGAATCAGCCGGATCACCGGATCCGAATTCAGTCCCAGAACCAGATTCAGGAGAATAAAACAGATCAGGACCGCCGTCTTCACCGGCTGCTCCCCCGCAGATATATATTTGCCCTGGCTCCTGGGAACCGGAGTGTAAATCCTGATCACTGTCTTCATAAAATAAAGGGCATTCAGCACTGTGCTGATAGCCAGGGCTATAAAGGTAGGCAGCATTTTATGCGCATGTCCCACCGCGGCCTGGGCAAAAAACAGTTTGGAGATAAAGCCGGAAAACACAGGCATACCCACCATGGACAGCGATCCCACCGTAAAGGCCACGCCGGCGGTCTTATTCCGGTATCCCGCCCCGGTGATATCCTTAAAACGGGTATTATTTTGGGATACATCCGTAAGCCCTGCCGCCGCCACAAAAAGCAGGGACTTGGTTGCGGCATGGGACAGAACATGGTAAATGCTTGCCACCGTGCCGGCCTCCGTGGCAAGCCCCAGCCCCATATAAATGTATCCGATCTGCGCCACGGAGGAATACGCGATCATCCTCTTGATATCGTCCACCCTTATGGCGTTCACAGACCCCATAATCATGCCTATGATGCCAAAGACAAATAGCACATGCACCACCTTGCTCTCCGTCACCACCCCGAATCCCACCACACGGTAGAAAATCTTAATCAGCAGAAAAATGTATCCCTTGGATACCAGGGATGACAGAATCGCCGAAGAGGACAGTGTGGAATATCCGTAGGCATCCGGAAGCCAGGCGTGAAAAGGATACAGGGCGCTTTTTATGGCAAGTCCCACGGACATCAGTCCCAGGGCCACCATCAACGCAATGTGATGCCTGTCCGCCGCTGCCAGTATCTGCACCTGCTCCCTGATATTGCTCATCAGGAGATGTCCGGTTATGGCATACAGATAGCAAATCCCCAGCAATAGCAGGCCCGATCCCAGCAGACTGGAAATCATATACCGAATGGCGGCCTCAATGGTGCGTCCGTTCTGCCGGATCATGATCAGGCCGCAGGCTGAAATGGTATTGATCTCCACAAACACATATGCGGTAAACAGATCATTTGTATACACCAGGGCCAGAAGGGAGCACAGCAGCAGATTGCTCATCACATAATACAGATTCTGTTTGCTCTCCTCGATCTGTTCTTCCCGTTCCCTGGCGCCGCCTGCCATGCACAGCAGCATAATGGCACAGAAAAAAAGAGCCATAAAAGCTTCCAGTATCCCCACCCTGATCTCATTGCCCCAGGGCGCCGGAAAATGCCCCATCAAATAGATAAAAGGCTCCCCTGTCCCAATGACATAAAAAAGCACAGCCGCGGACATAACACCCACAGCGGAAATCACTGCCAGGTTCACCCTTCTGGCTTTTTTTCCGTCCAGAACGGAACACAGCGGCCCCGAAAACAATGACAAAATGATGGACATAAAGGGAAAATTCTGCACCAGCGCCATCACTTTCCCTCCTTTTTCAACAATGTACTGATCTCGTCCAGGTCAAGCGTATGGTACCGCCTGTAAAGCCGTATGGTCAGGGACAGCATCAGCGCCGTCACCGAAACGGATACCACAATTCCCGTCAATACCAGTCCGCTGGGAATGGGATTCACATAAGCTTCCACACTCTGGATGCCATCCACCACCACCGGAGCCTTTCTCCCATCAATATACCCTTTCAGCGCCAGAAAAAGATAGGTGGCGGTATCCATAATATTCAGTCCGATAATCTTTTTGATCAGGTTCTTCTGCAGCAGAAGATTTGAAAACCCGATCCCAAATAAAATCATGGCGGCTGCTTCCTCATAATTATTCAGCAAATATTCAAAATTCATGCCTGCACCCCCTGCGCCCTGCCAAATACCGGAAAACTTTTTCCATTTTTACCTCACAACAGACCATTTTTAAACTTAATAACCTCCCTTGCGGAACATGACATAAAAGGTATACATGGTGCCCGCCACAACCACTCCCACACAGATATTCAAAACCAGAATCAGCCCGCTGCTGAGAATCGCCCCGGGGGTTCCCAGCGGAATCACGCTCTCAATGTGATTGGCACCCGTATAAAAAGAATAGCTTTTCGCGGCGCTGTAACATGCCAGCGCGCAAAAACTCATCCTTCGGTAGGTTTTCGCCGTAAAAATCCGTTCTGTTCTGGCAAAACCAAAGGCATTTAAATATAAAATCAGCCCTGCCCCGATGACGGCGCCCCCGGAAAATCCTCCCCCGGGCCCCAGATGTCCTGCCAGTATGATATAAATGCCGAAAAGAAAGACCGGAGGAACCAGAATTTTTGCCACTGCCTGCAGAATCACGTCGTTTTTCGGTTCATGAATTCTGTCGTTGGCCTCTCCCTCTTCTTTGTCTCCCTTTTTGTCAACCCGCAGTAAAATCAGCACCGTACATGTGGCGATGAACAGCACATGGGATTCCCCCAGAGTATCGAATGCCCTGTAATCCAGAATCATGCCGGTGACAATATTCACCGCCCCCGTTTCCTGGAGCCCCTTTTCAATATACCTGGCCGCCACCTCATTGTTGGGCGGGTTATCCGCCTGGCCGAAAGAGGGCAGGTCGGACACTGCAGTCAGCAGCATGACCACCAGAAAAATACAGAACAGTACGCTGAATATCTTGTAAAACCTCTGGAAAATCCGCACTTCCATATTGTGTTCCAGGTCATAGACCCGCTCCGTAAGCAGCTTTCTGTCCTGCTTTCTGCGCCGGACCACCTGCTCCGGCTCCCGGAAAGGCTCCTGCTTTTTCATCTCCACTTCTCCCAGAAAGGGGTCCTTTGTGCCGTCAAGCCACTGCCGGAACCGCCCTGAAAGAGTCTTCCTGTATTCTTCTTCCGGAATTTTTCTACTCATCCTTCTGACCGTCCTCTTCCTTTTTCAGTATGGCATTGATTTTTTTCAGTGTCACCAGAAACAGTACCGTGGTGACACCTGCGCCCACTGCCGCTTCCGTGATGGCCAGATCCGGCGATTCCAGCAAAATCCAGATAATGGACATAATCAGACTGTAGGACATGAATATCAATATGGTATTTAATAATTTTTTCGATAAGCTGGCCGCAATGGCACAAACCACCAGAAATCCCAGCAAAATACAATTAAAAACTGTCATCCTCACACCCCTGTTCCCGACCCGACTTTCCGGTCTTCTGTCTTTTTTTCCGCTTCCGCACCATCCCCGGCCTTGTTCCTGTCCGAATCCCCCAGCGCCTTTACCCGGTAGTACTTTTCCCCGTCCTCGTTGGTAGTCACTTCCAGCCGGGCGATCAGATGCGAGGAAACCGGGGAAGAAAACCACAGAAACACAATCACCAGGAACAATTTCAGCGAAGTAAAATCAAATCCGTTCAGGATGATCAGCCCTGCCAGGGCAAACCCGATTCCAAGCGTGTCCCCAATGGCCGCCGCATGCATACGGTTCAGGATGTACCGGAATCGGAACACCCCGATCATTTCAATGACAAAGGTGGCAAGTCCTGCCAATAGCAGGCCGCCGCCCAGAAGAAAACGAATCCACTCCAGCGCAATCATCCCATGCCCTCCTGTTCCGGAAAACGCTTCTCCGTCTGCCTGTCACCGGGTCCGGCAGCGGCATCACATTTTGTCTCCCTGCCCTTCCCGTCCTCCTGCAGCCGCTTTTCCAGATATACTCCCATATATACCTTTGTCAGCACAATGACCGCCAGAAAACTGATCATGGCATAGATCAGGCAGATATCTGCCAGATAGCCTTCCCCCAGCATCAGCGTCAGAATGGCGATGATCACGATGACCATGGTTCCCATCATATTGACCGACACGATCCTGTCCGCAACCCTGGGCCCTACGATAGCCCGGATCAGGCACAGAATCACCAGTATGGCCAGTATGATAAGCGCCGTCATCATTAAAATCTGATACCCCTGTTCCAAACCTGCTATTCCTTTTCCCACCTGATATGCCTCCCTCTACAAGACAAATTTTTTCCTGATGATTCCGATATCATCCCTGCCTTTATCTGAGCCGGGAGGATTCTCCCTCCATTTTCCGGATATATGTCTCAAACACTGTCCGGTCCAGGCCTTCTGCCATTGACTCGTCCAGACAATGCACCTTATATTCCGCATCTTCCAAAGTGACGGTAATCGTTCCCGGTGTCAGCGTTATGGCATTGGCCAGCAGCGCCTTTCCCATTCTTGTCTTCAGGTTTGAATGAAAGCTCACCAAAACCGGCTCAATCTCCTCTTTCTGCGTCAGTATCATGTGTATGGCGCCAAAGTTCGCTTTCACGATCTCCCTGATCAGCACGCAGCAATATCCGGTAAACAGAGGAAACTTTTTGTAAATCTCCCGCTCCCTGGCCAGGCTGTGATCCGTAAATTTGCAGGAAAAGGCCAGCAGTACTGCCGCGATGATCAGGCCAAACACACAGATCTCCAGGGTAAAATTCCCGTTAAAAATAATCCATAACAAAAAATAAAGCAAATACATGCGGCCATTCTCCTTCCGATAAAAATGTGTCCTGTCTGCCCCCTCCTATACTGCGCTTTACAGAATATTCCAATGGGAACAGGCGCATACAAAAAAGCAACCCCCGGAAACGCAGTTGCTTCTTCGTATGTATCTTATTTCGCAAAAGATTTTATTTTAAATAATTTCCACTCTCTCAAAATACTTGATGAGAATATTGGCACAGTTCCCGATGCCCAGCTGGGAAGTGTCAAGAATCATATGATAGTTGTTCACATCTCCCCATACCTTGCCCGTATGCCGGTAATAATAATCCGCTCTCGCCCTGTCATTCTCATCCAGCACGGCCCTGGCCTCCTCATACGGCAGGTCCTTCTTCTTCATGATGCGCTGAATGCGGTCTTCCTTGTCGGCACATACATAAATATTAAATACATTGCCCTGGCCTTTCAAAATCTCCGAGGCACAGCGCCCCAGGATGATACATGGATGAGATGCCAGCTCTCTGATGACTTCTGCCTCGTCCGCATAATTCTCGTCTTCCAGTTCATGCTCGATATAGGCTTTGTCATAGACGGGAATATCCAGTCTCCTGGAAAGTTCCTCCGCGATCACGCCTGCGCCGGTACCAAATCTCCGGCTTATGGTAAGCACCAGATTCATAATCATTCCTCCTCGCATACGCTTCGAATCATGTCCCATGGCCTTCCGGCCCCTTCATGCCTCAGGTTAAAGTCGTTCTTATGGCATTCGGCCTCTTCATACCTTAGAATAAGGTCATTCTTATGGCCCATTCGACCCCTTCACGCCTTAGAATAAGGTCATTCTAACATAATTCCCCCGCAGATACAAGTTTATTCCGGCACCAAGATATGCCAAAAGGAAAACACCCTGAACCTCAGGAAAATTTCCTGTGTTCAAGGTGTAATCATTCATTGTCCGTACGGTTATTCGGCCGTCTTTACAGAAGTAATATGGGGATTTACGCCCTGATACCAGTACAGGAAGCCTTCCATGTCAATCTTGTCGCCCACCTTCAGCTCCTTCACAGCGGCATATACATCTGTGGTGTTGTCACACAGATAGGATTCCACCGTGAAAGTATAGGTCTCCCCATTGATGGAAGCCCTGAAATACAAGTCTTCACCATCCTGGCCGGAACCATCCGCTTTGTACCAGAAAGCCTCTTCACCGGCTTCATTCTCCGGATCAACAGACACTACAGTCAGACCTTTGAAGGCCACAAACTTATTCTGATGGTTGATCAGCTCTTCCGTGCCCAGCAGTGCTGTCACATCCTCTGCCTCTGCCACATAATTTCCGTCGATAATTTCAAAGGTACCATCTATGATTTCAACTTCGCCTTCCCACTCGGTCTTGAATCCGGTTACCCTGATCTTGGTTCCCGGTGTGAGCTTGGCATAATCCTCTTCAGAGCAGACAGTCTCATAGAAGAAATAAGCGCCATCCTCATCCTGGGCATAAATGGTGGCCTTGTCCTCCCACCAGGACTGCTTTGCCTGTACATAAGCTTCTACCACAACTTCTGTGTTCAGCTCTGCGGCCATATATTCCGCATGAGACAGTACGGTTCCCGGCTCTTCCTGGGAAGCTTCCTCGCCGCTTCCTTCCGCACCGGCCTCTGAGCCTTCTGCAGAGCTCTCATCCTGTGCTTCGCTTCCACTCTCAGTACCTGCATCCCCTGCCTCGCTTCCGCTCTCGGAGCCTGCATCCCCTGCCTCGCTTCCGCTTTCGGAGCCTGCATCCCCTGCTTCGCTTCCGCTTTCGGTGCTCACATTTCCTGCATCCGCGGATGAGCTTCCATCATCGGTACCGCAGCCCACACATGCCGCTACCAATGCTGCTGCCAAAAACAATGCTGCATACTTCTTTGTTCTTTTCATCATAATCCTCCTCCATTCCAGTTCCGCAATATGGCGCCAGCCGCCATTTGTCTTTTCCGGCCCTCCTGCCCGTCCATGGCCGGATAGAATCACCGGACATACAGCGGATAGGTCAGACAGGGTCCGGATACCGGGCCGTCACTGCGGCCCGTCCCGGAACTTTGAAATAATTATACACGATATCACCAAGAAAGCAATAGCATTATTGCTTATTTGAAACCCTGATTTCCGGAGGATTTTTGTCTTTTTTACTTAAAATTTCTTTGTCTGCTTCCCGATTTTCCGGACCGCAAGGGAAATTTTTACTGATTCTTCTTCCTTTTTGCCATCCGCAACAGCAGATACAGCAGAATCAAAATCCATGTCCCCGCCAGGGCCCACAGCAGCACTGCGGCGGTTTGGGGAAGCTTCCCCAGCTCTGCCTTCCCGCGGGCCACGGACTCTCCGCTCTGGTCCAGACGGTAAAGGGATGTCACGTCCCCGTACAGCTTCTCGAAATAGGCATCATCCACAGTCTGCTTCCGTATCACGGATTTCACCGTATTTTCAATCAACTGTCCTGCCGCGTCCCTGAGGGAGGCGGAACCGTTGAACACCGGTGTCACAAAAGTATTCTCCACATTGTCCAGAAGAAGCTTTGCCGCAGAGATTTTCACATCATAGTACAGATTGTTGTCCTCCCCGCTCCGGGACAGATATTCCTGATACGCTTCCGAATTCTGCGCCTTTGAAGTCACCGGCACATACCCTTCCGTCTCCGAATAGGCAATCTGGACATCATCTGTCAGCAGATACTGGACAAACAGCCAGGATGCAAGAACCTCCTGGGGATCTGCCTTGTTAAAAATACATACGGAAGGCCCCTGGGATATCATCCGCGGATTTTCCGTGTCAAACTGCGGAATTGTCATAACCGCCGTCTCGAAATCCACCAGTCTGTCCTCGCTGATGTCTATCAGCGGAGCGTTGGTGCCCATCCAGGTGGCTCCCGCCGTGGAATCTATGGCAAAAATACACTGCCCCGCGTTCAGGAAATTGGCCGGGTAACCGGATACTTTAAAAGTGGAGAAGGCTCCCGTGCCCGCATGTTCCGCCATGGTCTCCAGCAATTCCTTAGTGGTGTCATGAAAGATCTGTATCTCCCCCTCCTCATTGGAATATCCGGCGTCCAGCTGCCGCAGCATCTGTATCATCATATTGTCGGTGGATTTATAGATAAAGGGAATCAGCACCTTCTGGCCGTTGACGGCAAAGTTTCCCTCCCCGTCCCGTTCCATTGCCGCCTCGGAAACCTCCCAGACAAAATCCCAGGTCAGCGTCTCCGGCAAAGTATACCCCAGTGCCTCCACATAAGTCTTATTGACATAGCAGGCCTCGGTGGAACGCATATACGGAACGGCATAATAATGCCCGCCGAAAGAGCATTCTTCCAGAAACTGGGGAATGATTTCCTCCTGCTCCGGCGCGTCAAACCTGATCTCGCTACCCCCCAGTCCGTACTTTTCATGGGCAAAAAGTTCCTCCAGGGAAACCACAAGGTTTTTCCCGGTCAGATAGGTGGCAATGTGATCCGGATAGGTGATGCAGACATTGGGCGTGGTATTGGTGGCAATGTTGGTGATCACATCATTGTATATTTTCCCATAATCCGTATACAGACGCAAATTCACCCTGATATTGGGATACAGCGCCTGGAAATCATCGATTGCCCGTTCATAAATCCTGGTCTGGGTCTTATTGGTATCGTTTTTGGCCCAGAAAGTGATTTCATACTGTCCGGAATCATCAAATTCCCCGGGTATTTCATAAGCCGCAAGCCCCTGGGAGCCATGGCATCCTCCAAGCCAGAACATACTGCCTGCCAGAATCATCGCCCCGGATAAAATATTCCGGATTCTGCCCCGCCGCTTTCCGGAATTTCCCTGTCCTTTTTCCACCATGTTTCCCGCACACTGTTCTCCCGGAGCACGATTCTCCCACAGCGGCCATATGCACCTCCTGCGGCTCATCCTTTTGTCCCTCCTCTTGACACACCTTCCATAATTTTGTTGCGGAATATCAGAAACAAAATAATCAGCGGAACAGAGATCACCACCACGGCCGCCATCATGGCCGGAATGTTTTCCCGTCCGAAACCGTTCTCCCGGATCTCCTGAATCCCGTTTGAAACCAGGAAATAGTTCCCGTCATCCGTAATCAGCCTGGGCCACACATAGGAATTCCAGCACTCGATCACCTTCAGTATGGTCACGGTAATCAGCGTAGGTTTCGAGATTGGCACCATCACCTTCAGCAGGTATTTTAAATCCGAGGTGCCGTCCACCTTTGCCGCATAATATAGGCTGTCCGGGATCTGCTCAAAATTCTCCTTCAGCAAATAAATATAGAAGACAGACGTAACGGAAGGCAGAATCAGCCCGGGGAAAGAATTCCGCATATCCCAGTTGGTGATGGTCACAAAATTGGTGATAATCACCAGCTCGCCCGGAATCATCATCAGGGACAGAAACAGTACAAACAGGATATTTTTCCCCCTGAATTCCAGCCTGGCAAACGCAAATGCCGCAAGGGTGATCACCACCAGCATCAGCGCCGTGGTCACAAAAGTGAAAATGACGGTGTTGAGAAGATATCTCCCCAGAGGCACTGCGGTAAAGGCATCCGCATAATTCTGCAGGGTAGGCGATAATGTGAAAAACCGCGGAATATACTCGGCGTTGTACGCACTGTAGCTTTTGACGGAAGTGAGAATCATCCAGTAAAAAGGAAACAGCACAAGAACGCCCCAAAACACCAGAAACATGTATGTTACCGTCTTTCCTATTTTCCGTCTTCTTCCGGAGGCTTTCTCCAGCTTCCTGTAATCAGGCATTTTTCTGTGGTCCTTCTCCATGCTCATATTCATTCCTTTCGCTCTGCCCAAGTCTTCTCACTTCCAGGCATTTCTTTTTCCCACCAGCAAATTGATGCAGGTGATGGTCAGCACTATGGCAAACAATATAATGGCGGCTGCAGATGCATAAGAAGGATATCCCCCGCTGTCACCATACAGCATATCATACACATACCCCACAATGGTGTTCATTTCCGCCGCGTTTAAGTCCGTGCCGAACAGGGCCACCGCGTCGCTGTACGCCTTAAACGCACCGATAAATCCCGTGATAACCAGGTAGAATATCATGGGAGAAATCATGGGCAGCGTAATGCGCCGGAATATCCGGAACCCTGAGGTGCCATCCACCCTTGCCGCATTGTAATAGGACTGGTCCACGGATGCCAGGGCGCTGGTCAGAATCAGGATTTTAAACGGCATGACCACCCAGATGGTATAAAAGCACAGTACAAACATTTTGGCCCAGTAAGGACCGCTGATGAAATCCACGCTTTCCCCGCCGAACCAGGAAATCACAAGATTCGCAAATCCGTCGGAGTAGGGCGTCTTCTGGAACAAAATCATAAAGACCAGTCCCACCGCCAGCGTATTTGTCACATACGGCAGAAAGTAAACCGTCTGCAGAAGATTGCGCAGCGGCCTGACAGAATACAGTCCCACCGAAATCAGCAGGGCGATTGCCGTGGACAAAGGCACCGTAATAATCACCAGAAGAAATGTATTTTTCACTGCCTGCAGAAAATAAGGATCATGCAGCACATAGGAATAATTATAGCCGCCCACACCGAAATAAGTCTGGGATGCCGAATGATACCCCTCTTCCACGGAATAGACAAAAACGTCTGCCAGGGGATACACCATGAACACCCCCAGAAAAAGGATCGCCGGCAAAAGGTACAGCCAGGCCTTCAAACCACTGTTACTCCACTTTTTCTTCATATCAGACTCCTACCTCCACACCGTGTCCCCGGTTCCGGTCGCCGGTCTTCCCCATGACAGCCGCAGGACTTTGCCATCCCCTGCCTTCTGGTTTTCCCGCACAGCCAGGGCACAACACGGTTCATCTCCTTATTCCTCCCGAAAAGTTCCCTCACAGGATACGCTCCCCTGTCTCCCGGTCAAAGAGAAATACTTTTCCGGGAACCAGGGAAAATCTGACAGTTCTGTCATGTTCCTGCGTTTCGGTAACGCCGGACCGTTTTTCCTCCAGCGGAATCAGCCGGTCCATATGCTCCGTGCCCACAATGGAACGTATGGCCGGGCTTAGGGACGCCCGGTTCCTGGAAATGACACTGATGTCACGTCCCATCACCTCAATCCCTGCCAGTTCACAGGCAAAGGGACCGTCTTCCTGCAGTAAAAATCCCTCCGGCCGGATGCCCACATGGACATCCCGCTCCGTACCCGGTGCCATGGCAGTGCCTGCAAGCTTCCCCGGATGCCCTATATCCATCACGGCGTCACCGCCGATATACAGTTTCCCGTTTTTCATCCGCCCCTCAAATACATTAATGGGCGGCGTCCCCAGAAACTTTGCCACAAACAGATTGGCCGGATTGTCATATACTTCCTGGGGTCTGCCCATCTGCTGGACAAGCCCCTCTTTCATAACCACAATCATATCGGAAATACTCATGGCCTCTTCCTGGTCATGTGTGACGAAAATCGTGGTGATTTTCGTCTCTCTCTGAATCCGCCTGATCTCCTCCCTGGTCTGGAGCCGCAGCCTGGCATCCAGGTTGGAAAGCGGTTCATCCAGCAAAAGCACCCTGGGTCTCTTTACCAGCGCCCGTGCAATGGCCACCCGCTGCTGCTGCCCTCCGGAAAGCTCCCCTGGCCTGCGGTCCATCAGTTCCCCGATCTGAACCAGTTTTGCCGCCTCATCCGCCTTTGCCCGCATTTCTTCCTTTGAAAGCCTGTCCTTTCCTTTCAGATTTTCCAGCGGAAACAGGATATTCTGGCGCACCGTAAGATGCGGGTACAGCGCGTAATTCTGAAAAACCAGCCCGATTCCCCTGTGTTCCGGCGGCAGATCCGTCACATCCTCATCCCCGAAAAAAATCCTTCCCGAGGTGGGTTTCAGCAGACCGCTGATCAGATTCAGCGTCGTACTTTTCCCGCATCCGGAAGGCCCCAGCAGGCCGATCAGCTTTCCGTCCGGAATCTCAAAGGTAAAATCATTCACCGCAGTCACATCCCCGCGTTTCTTTCTGTCCCGGCCCGGAAATTTTTTTGTCAGGTTCTGCAATACTACTTTCATGGTGCCCCTCCCGCATCTTTGGCTTTACCGCCTATCTCATGGCCGTTTGGCCTCTTTTTTCCAAAACATGGGATTATTATACCGAAAAAACATGGAAATGTCCACAGGAAACCATGGCACAACCGGTATTATTCACGTCCCCGGCGCCTGCCCGGGGGCTTGCCATCCGGCAGGGATAGGCCTTCTCCACTGCACGGCACCCGCACCTTGCGTCAGCAACTATTTTCCTTATGCGCCCCTGCGCATGAAAAGGGCCTCCGCACATCAGGGATGTGTCGGAAGCCCTTTTCGTTTACAATCGGAAATTTCCCATTCACCTGCACCGCGCCAGCGACCCCATGGGATCCCAGGGCTCCAGCATAATGGGTTCTGCCTCATACTCTTTCAGGAAAGATTCCGGCAGATATTTTTTGTTCACTACCACCTGATACATAAACTCGTCAAACCATTCGTCGCTCATGACGTAATAGCCTTTTTCCCCGGACTTTTCGCCCCAGCTGTTCTCCACGCGCCAGCGGTTGGGCTTTCCCTCTTCATCCAGGTTGACTCCCATAAATACCATGGCATGTGTCATCAGACTCTCACCATACTCCAGCCGCTCTGCCTTGTCCATGCCGAACTTCACATCCAGCAGTTCATCCAGCCCGAAAAGTTTCATGTCCATGACACCCCCTTCCCTGGCGGAAAATTTTCCCACATCACAGCCGAACCACACCGGAGCCCCATCCTTCAGCTGCGCAATGGCAGCCTTCTTCAGCTCTTCAATCTCCAGATTCAGATAGCGCACCTGGCGGCCCTCTTTTACACTGCCCAGGTACTTTACGCTATAGCTTCTGTGATAAGGCTTATCCGCGGTAGGCGCATTAATCAGACTTATGTAGTCGTTCAGGTTCAGACCCACATACTTTTCAAAAAAAGCCAATGGAGTCAGACCTATATCCCGGATAAAACCGCCATCCTTATCTTCCACTTCCAGATCAAATACTTTCGGCGGCTCTCCCAGGCAAATGCAGAGAATCCGGTAAATTTCCTCCAGCATGGCCACCTTTTTTTCTGCCAGTTCTTCCCTGGACATGCCCTGGGCGTAAGCTTTGCGCAGCCTGCAGGCATCTTCCCGCAGCCTGAGGGTCAGCACGGAATCCATCTCCCCTGTGGCAGAGGAGGATTTCGTCTCCGGCATGGCATACTTGGGAACCACCCCGTATTTTTCCACCAGGCTGCTGAGCATATCCCACTGTCCCCCGTCATTTACCGGCGCCATCAGAAGCCATGAAATCAGTCTGCCCTCCGTGGGTTCATCCAGGGTCTCCAGAATGCTCTCCAGAAAATAATTGCACTTTTCCAGTTTGTCATAAAACAGTATATAATTCTGGGAAAGCTCAAAATTTTCCAGATTCAGCTTTTTGATTACCTCATAGCGGAATGTGTTCATCGCCGCAAACATCCAGCAGCGCCCGCTCTGCTTCTGGTCCGTTATGGCGCCCTGCTTTAAATTTACCGAAAAGCTGTGTCTTGTGTTTCTGCGTACCTCCCCGTTTGTTGCCGCTGCCTTCAGTCCGTTTTCCGTCACGGCGTTCATTGCCACTCTGCAGGCCTTGTCCCCGCTGCATTTCTCCTGCAGCAGCTCCAGCATTTCTTTTGTAATAGTCTCGCTCATGTCCAGTCTCTTCTCCTTATGGATGATGTCTCTTTTCGCGTTTTGAAATCCTGATGATGTCTTTCGCACTTCCGGTTGTATCCGTGCATCCGCATGCGCTGATTTCCGTACAAAGCTTTACGGTCTCTGGCCCATGCCGCCCTCCAGCGTGATAGTCTCGCCTGTCATGTATTTGAAATCCGGAGAGGCAAGCTGCACACAGACACGTCCGATCTCCAGTTCCGCGTCGCCGTAATGTCCTGCGGGCGGCATTTTCACATTTGCCTTGAAGGCATCCGGATAAGCCTTTTCAAAGTTCTCAAGCTGTGCCGTCCATGCCAGAGGGCAGATAATGTTCACATTGACCCCATCCTTTGCCCACTCGGTGGCTGCCACACGGGTCAGGCCCCGGATTCCTTCCTTGGCCGCCGCATAAGCGCACTGTCCGTAATTACCGAACAATCCTGCTCCCGATGCAAAGTTGATGACCGTTCCCTTTGTCTCGGCCAGATGAGGATGGCAGGCCTTCATATAATAAAAAGTTGCATAAAGCCCGGAGTACACAGCCAGGTCAAACTGTTCCGTGGTGTGGTCGCAGAGTGTGACACCGGATGCGGAAGCCTGTGCATTGTTGATCAGCACGTCAATTCTTCCGAACTTCTCCATTGTCTGACGCACTACCTCCCCCACTACGGCCTGATTGTCCGCCCCGGCATTTACATCGGCAGCCACGGTCAGCACTTCAATTCCATACAGACGCTCCAGCTCTTCCTTTGCATCCTCCAGCTTTTTTACATTCCGTCCGGTAATCACAAGGTTCGCGCCCTCTTTCGCATAAGCGGTGGCGATACCGTAACCTATGGAACCGCATCGTCCATCGCTCAAAACCGCCCTTCCCGCACCCGTGATAATCGCCGTCTTCCCTGTCAAGAAACCCATAATCCCTACCTCCTGATTCTGTTGAATGAAACTTCCGCAACAAGTGAAAATATTTTATGATTCCTGGTTTTCAATATATCATATTTCAAATTTTCTGTCAATTTAGGACCGGTGCCGGGCGCCGGCGTCAGCGGTTCATGCACAGACGTGCAATCTGCTCCAGCCTCGGCAGACAGGCGTCAAAGAACATCTTATAAGACCGGCAGAAATAATTTACGCCGTCCTTCTCCCCCGGCTGTTCCCGGTGCCTGCGGCACCCTCCCCTGCAGATGGGAAAATACGGACACTCCCTGCATTCTTTTGCCGGAACGTAAGCCCCCTGTAGAAACCCGCTCTCTTTCACCTGCCGGATAATGGTTTCAAAACTGTCCCGGTTTAAGTTCCCGGCCCGGTATTCGTCCAGGCAGTAAAAATCGCATGGATACACGCTTCCGTCTGCCTCAACCACATTCTGGAAGCTGCAGGTTCCCCGCTGCTCGCAGGATTCCGGCATATGCCCCATCAGGATTCCCACATAGTTTTCAAACTGCCGGATATAGGGCTGTCTGCCCTTCTGCAGATCCAGATACCACAGCTCAAACAAATCAATCAGGAATTTCCCGTAGACTTCCGGGGTCAGGGAATATTCCTTCTCCCCTCTCTTTTCCCACACCGGATCCAGGCAGGCAATATACTGCTGCCAGAAAAAACCGGATTTCCGGTAATTTTCATATATTCTGCCGATTTTCGGCGCCGTCTTTGCGTTCACCACCGTGAGCACATTGAATTCGGCGCCTGCCTTTTTCAGCAGCTTTGCCCCCTCCATCGTATGAAAATAGGTGTCCTCCCCCTTTGCGTCCCGCCGGTATGCATCATGGGTGGCCCGGATGCCATCCACGGACAGACCGATGAGGAAGTGATTCTGTGCGAAAAAAGAACACCACTCCTCATCCAGCAGATATCCGTTGGTCTGCAGCGCGTGGGAAATGGGAATGTTTTTCCGATTATATTTCTTTTCCAGCCTGAGGCATTCTCTGTAAAAGTCAAGGCCTGCCAGAGTGGGCTCGCCCCCCTGGAAGGCTATGGTGCATGCCCCTTCCGCAAAATCCAGAGTTTTCTGTATGACATTTTCCAGGGTCTCCGGGCTCATGACGCCGTAAGAAGCCTGTTCTCTGTTTTGCATTTCATCCGCATAGAAACAGTACTTACAGCGCATGTTGCACAGCCCGGAGGCCGGTTTCATCAAAATATGAATTGGTGGCATATTTTCTTTTTACCTGCTGTCTTTCTCCCAAAAGTAAATTCGGATCCCGCGTTCCGGCTTACATATCCTCGGGGACCACGCACTCCAGCCTTGTCACTTCCCGCCCGGTCAGTTGTCTGCTTCTCTCATCCGGCGCCTGGCCGCCTACACAGATCTGCACCTTCCCCTTCCGGATACGCAGATGCCCTTCTTCGTCATAGAGCCCGAAAGCCTCTGCCGGCAGATGAACCACGGCCTCCTTTGTCTCCCCGGGAGCCAGATGCAGCTTGCAGATTCCTTTCAGCTGGGCATTGGGCGTATTTTCCCCGTCTACCTTTACATAGACCTGCACGGTCTCGCCTCCTGCCACGGCGCCGGTATTCCTCACCCTGGCCCGCACGGTAACACCTTCTCCCCTCACCTGGTCCGTATCTGCCTCCACTTTCTCATAGTCAAAGGCAGTGTAGGAAAGTCCGTACCCGAAGGGATACAGCGCCTCCCCGGACATATAGCGGTAGGTTCTTCCCTTCATACTATAGTCCTCAAAAGCAGGAAGCTCTTCGCAGGAATGATAAAATGTTACCGGAAGCTTTCCCTCCGGGCATCGCTCCCCGAACAGCACCTCCGCAATGGCGCGTCCTCCCTCCGCACCGGGATACCACCCCTGCAGAATTGCCGGCACATGGTCCTGGGCCCAGTTCACCGCCAGGGCGCTGCCGGACAGCAGTACCAGAACAATCGGCTTTCCGCTTGCATATGCCGTCTCCAGCACTTCCTCCTGAAGTCCCGGCAGATTCAGATCCGGCTTGTCACCGCTTCCGTACTCATTGTTGGCATCCCCCTGCTCCCCTTCCAGACTTGCATCCAGTCCCAGGCAGACCACCACCACATCGCTGCACTCACAGACTCCCCTGACCTCTGCCAGGCGGTCATGCTTCTCGGCAAGCCCTTCCACCCGGTCATGGTACAGATGGCATCCCTCGGAAAACATGACCCGCACGTCCTCGCCCACATACTCCTGAATGCCTTCTGATATGGTCCAGTATCTGGAAGCCGTCCCTTCGTAATTTCCCACCAGGGCCTTTCTGTTGTTGGCATTGGGGCCGATGACACCGATGGTCCTGATGACAGTCTTGTCCAGCGGCAGCATACCGCCCTCATTCTTCAGTAGCACAACACTCTTTGCGGCCACGTCCCGGTTCAGCCGTCTCATGGGTTCGCTGTCCACCACGCTGTACGGAATCTGGTCAAAAGGATTTTCCTCTTTCCTGTCCAGCACGCCCAGCTTCATCCGGGCCGTAAACAGATTCACCAGCGCCTCGTCCAGGCGGCTTTCATCCACCCTTCCCTCCTGCACTGCCTGTTTCAGGAAAAGAAACATATTCCCGCAGTTTAAATCGCAGCCGTTGTTCATCGCCATGGCGGCAGACTCCACGGGCGTATCCGTCACATGATGCCCATCATGAAAATCCACAATGGCACCGCAGTCGCTGACCACATGCCCCTCAAATCCCCACTCCCCGCGCAGAATATCCTGCAGCAGCTCTTTATTTCCGCAGCAGGGTACCCCGTTGATGCGGTTATAGGCTCCCATCACGGCCTCCACATGCCCTTCCTGTACACATGCCCGGAAGGCGGGAAGATATGTCTCATACAAGTCCTGCTTTCCCACCACCGCGTCAAAGCTGTGTCGGATACCTTCGGGGCCGCTGTGCACCGCAATATGCTTGACGCAGGCAGCCGCTTTCATATAATTTTCATCATGCCCCTGCAGTCCTTTTACAAATCCGATGCCCATCCGGGAAGTCAGATAAGGGTCTTCCCCAAAAGTTTCATGTCCCCTGCCCCATCTGGGGTCCCTGAATATATTGATATTGGGCGACCAGAAAGTCAGCCCCTTGTAAATTCCCGTATCATCCGACGCCTGCTGCATATTAAATTTCGCACGGCCCTCCGTGGAAATGGCATCCGCAACCTGCTCTATCAGCTCCTCGTCAAAAGTTGCCGCAAGTCCGATGGACTGCGGAAACACCGTGGCCACGCCGGCTCTGGCCACCCCGTGCAGGGCTTCGTTCCACCAGTTATACGCCTTCAGACCCAGCCGCTCCACCGCCGGAGCCGTATGTACCGTCTGCTCCGCCTTCTCCTCCAGCGTCATCTGTGCCACCAGCTCCCTGGCACGCTCCCTGAATGCCGCTATTTTACTGCGATTTTCCGTGATATCCATAATGTTCCTCATTTCTGCGCCTCTCGCGCCCGTATTCTTCCGGAGGACAGCCCCTCCCCCGGTATACAATGCAGGGCCTACGCCCTTCAAACAGTTTCTTAGAATCAGTATACTACAAGAATGCTGAAAATGCACTCCATTTTTAGGAATGCGCCGCTCCGTTCCTCCGGCCGGTCCCATCTTTTGTCATCCTCTTGTGAAAACAGTCCGTATGGCACTCATTACCTGTCTGAATTGTTACGAAAAAATACAATGTTTGCATTTTAGAACTTTTTTTCCCGGTCTGAATATGGTATAATGCCGAAATAGAAAGGCATTATTTCGGCTGTTGATTCCATGTGCGCCTCGGCGCATATAGTTGTGGTTTCATGCCGAAATAGAAAGGCATTATCTCGGCTTCTGTTTCCATGTGCGCCTCGGCGCATAAAATTATGGTATAATAAGTCCATATTTGTGGCATGAAGAGGCTGAATGGCCATAAATACCATGATTGGTTTGTAATCATGGATAATAATTCTAAACTTCCCTCCAGATGCCGGAAGGACGGTTCCATTATTTCTTCGGTACAGCTGGAGTTTTTATTGTACCCCCATATTAAATAAAAAAGCAAAGGAGAGATGAAAACATGTCCGGGGAAAAAAAGATCTCCCGCCGCAGGGAGATGAGAAAAAGCCTTAACGGCAGAATACTGAAAAACACCATTCTCAACATTCTGGTACTGGTAATTGTATGTTGTGCCATTATGGCGGCTGCCATGCAGTCTCTGGCCAACAACATTTTGCTGGACAGCTTACAGCCCATGGCACGGCAGTCTGCCAAAACAGTGGAGGCCAATATCCATATGCTTGCAGACCGGATGATGAACATCGCAGAAGATTCCCGCCTGAATGAGGCGGCGGACGCCGGGGTTCTTCAGGAAAACCGCAGTCAGGTACTGACCCAGGCCGCCGAAATTTACGAACTGCATACCATCGGTCTCTATGACCCGGAAGGCCATCTGGTTCAGGGAATCGGCGGCGCACCCCAACAGCTGGAGAGCGGCTTTTTTGCCCTTCTGCGGGAGACGGATAACCTGACTACCGACGCATCCACCAGATTTCAGGACCAGCTGGGCATCACCATGGGTATGCCGGTGAAAAAGGATGGGGAAACCTCTCTTTACGTGGTAGGCGTGTATAAATATGACGCCCTCCATGACGTTATCAGCAGCATTAACCTTGGCAGGCACGGCATGGCCTACATGGTAAACCACGATGGCGCCGTCATCGGTCATCCTGATCAGTCCATGATTCTCTCCGGAACCACAATGGCCCAGCTTGGCGGAGGGGATCAGGATACCGTCCAAAGAGTAACCAGTGACGAAACCGGAGCCACGGAATTTTCCGTGGACAGCAAAATCATGCTGGCGGCATTCTCCCCCATCCGCGGAACCCAGTGGTCCTTGGTCATTCAGGTCCCCAAGGCAGACTATAGTTCCTACATCAATGGCGCCATGATGGTTGCAGTGCTGGCCACCTTCACGGTGCTGGTGGTCTCCATACTGCTGGTTCTGCGCCTGGCCCGTTCCATCTCCCGGCCGGTAAAGAACGTCACGGAGCGTATGATTACCTTATCCGATGGTGATCTCCACACCGAAGTAAGTCAGATCCGGTCCGGAGATGAACTGGAAGTCCTCACCCGGACCCTGGGCGATACGGTGGAGCGTGTCAACCACTACATATCGGATATCCAGCAGGTGCTCACCCAGGTGGCCGAAGGGAATTTGCAGACGGAGCCCCAGGTGGACTACAAAGGAGATTTTGCCCTGATACGCGCAAGCCTGTGTACCATTCTCCAGTCCATGAACGAAACCATTTCCGGGTTCCGGTCTGCCGCCAACAGACTGGCCGAAATGTCCGAATCACTCAGCAGCCAGTCGGGCCATCTTTATCAGGCCTCCATGGAGCAGACAAAGTCCACGTCAGAGCTGGTGGGCGAGGTTTCCCATGTGAAAGAGCAGCTTGTCAGCCTCACTGACAGCAGCACCCAGACCAGGGAGAAGACAAACGAGATTTCCGGATGTATCCGGGAGGCCGGCACCCTTATGGAATCGCTCTCCGGCGCCATGGACGACATCAGCGCCAACGCACAGAAAATAACACAGATCGCCAAATCCATTGAAGACATTGCCTTTCAGACAAATATTCTGGCCCTCAACGCCTCTGTGGAAGCCGCACGGGCCGGCAGCGCCGGAAAGGGTTTTGCCGTGGTGGCAGAGGAGGTCCGGCAGCTGGCCAGCAAGAGCAGCGAAGCCGCACAGAGTGCCGCGGACACCGTCAGCAATACCAGGACCATTATCCAGAACGGCGTGGAACTGACTACTGCGGCCGTAGGTTCCCTGCGCAATATTTCTTCCGTCTCCGTCCAGATCGGCGAAATCACCCACCGGCTGGCCGCCGCTGTTCAGGGTCAGAAAAACGCTTTGGTCATCATGGAAGAACGGATTGAAACCATCTCCGGCATTGCAGAAAGAAATCTGCAGAATGCCGGCGACACAGAACAGTCCAGCAGTGTGCTGGCAAAGGAAGCGGAAGCGCTCCGTTTCCAGGTAAAGAAATTTGTTGTGAAGGAGGAAACGCGAAAATGAGACGGATACTGCGCATTTTGCCGGCACTTCTGCTGGCAGGGTTTCTGACAGCCTGCGGCAGTGACGGAACTGCCCTTCAGGATGGCTATTACACGGCCCAGGCGGCAGAGTACAGCCACGGCTGGAAAGAATACATCACCATTATGGTCAAAGACGGAAGCATCGTCTCTGTGGAATATAATGCCGAAAACGCCAGCGGCTTTATCAAGAGCTGGGACAATGCTTATATGCAGGCAATGCTTCATGCCCAGGGCACCTACCCCAACCAGTACACCCGCTATTACGCAGGCCAGTTTCTGGAAGGGCAGGGCCAGGGCTCCATTGATGCCCTGACCGGAGCCACTTCCTCTTACGGCTCTTTCCAGAAACTGACGGCGGCAGTGCTGGAGCAGGCCCGGAAGGGAGATTCCAGCATTGTATTTGTGGATACATCACATTGATTCCCCGGCCATGTGCGGGTCAGAGAAGCCGGATTTATGACATTACGCACTGGGGGAAGAAAGGAAGAATATGAAAATCATCGACGCTCACGCCCATGTAGTACAATGTATTGCGGGAACCGGTTCCCAGGGAGAACTGCGCCCCTGCGGAGGAGGCAGGGCAGTCTACGCCTCCGGCCAGGTTTTCCAGATGCTGCCGCCGGAAATCGGGGAATATGACGCCACCCCCGAAGCCCTTCTGAAAGTCATGGATGCCCATGGGGTGGAAAAAGCGGTCCTTCTGCAGGGAAACTTTTTCGGATTCCAGAATCTCTACACCCACGAAGCCATCCGGAAATACCCTGACCGATTTACCGGAGCCGCCACTTACGATCCTTTTTCTTTTCAGGCAGATAAGATCAAAAAACATCTTTTCCAGGAACTGGAGTTCAAAATCATAAAGTTTGAAGTCAGCAACGGCTCCGGCCTGATGAGCTACCACCCGCCGGTTGACCTGGACGGGGAAGTCATGCATCAGGTATACCGCCACGCAGCGGACCACGGCCTCACGTTTGTCATTGACATCGGCAGGCCCCGGAATGTCTGCTGGCAGGTGGATGCCCTGCGGAATGCCATCCTGCGTTATCCGGAGATGAATTTTGTCATCTGCCATCTCCTGGCGCCCCAGCTGGGAGACGACGAACTGCTGCAGCAGTCCCTGGAAAAACTTGCGCTGCCCAATGTCTGGTTTGACCTGGCGGCGCTATGCCTGAACAGCAGGCCGGAAACCTTCCCCTATCCTGCAGCACGGAAATATGTGAAATACGGTGTGGATATTGTAGGCGCCCATAAACTCATGTGGGGAAGCGACATGCCCTCCGCCATGACAAATGATACCTACCGGCATTTCATTGATTTTGTATCGGAAAATCCATTACTCCGGGAAGAAGAAAAAAAACAGATTTTCTACGACAACGCACGGAAACTGTACTTTGGCGACGCCTGAAAGCGCCAGGCTCCGATGAAATTCTTCCTCTCTGTACAAGTATTCACACAGTCAGGAAAAGGAACCGGTCTCCCTCTCCTTCTCTGATAATCGCCGTTCGAACCGGTCCTTTCGGGTGTGGGCAGGTATTTCCGTGGGATACGCTCCGCTGAAGCAGGCATTACAGTAATGGCAGCTGCCGGTCAGCAGGGAAAGCTGTTCTACCGGAAGAT
>OFFK01000032.1_pt1 | contig 95591 bp, 71 predicted proteins | sample 1521361 | NCBI WGS metagenome assembly OFFK01 (sample SAMEA3504096, study PRJEB24116) | mouse gut metagenome | biome: mouse gut; feature: mouse-associated habitat; material: faeces | place: Denmark | collected 2011 | reverse complement strand
ATAGATGCGTGAGCGGAATGCGGTGAAAGCTGCACGTTCCGTTCTTTGGGGAGGGTTTGACTGTAAAGTCAATCCTTTACCCGACAGGCGAAAGCCGAAGGGCTGAACAATGTAACCGTGTAATCGAATGTATGCTTTATGGAATACCTGACGGCAGGAAGGGCGAAACGTAAATGAGCAGATACTGTGATTACTTAGGGCGAATCCATGAAAACGGGAAGGAGAAAGCACACAAAGCAATGTCGGAACTGTTAGAGAAGATACTATCCAGGGACAATATGAATGCCGCCTACAAAAGAGTCTGTGCCAACAAAGGTGCAGGCGGAGTGGATGAAGTGACGGTGGAAGAACTGGGAGATTACATCAAAGAAAACTGGGAGGGTATCAGGGAGCAAATCAGGCGGAGGGAATACAGACCCCGGTCAGTTAGGAGGGTAGAAATACCCAAGCCAACCGGGGGGTGAGAAAACTGGGAATTTCAATCGTGATGGACAGGGTAATTCAGCAGTGGATAGTGCAGATAATAAATTCCATGTGTGAGCCATTATTTTCGGAATGGAGCTACGGCTTCAGACCGAACAGAAACAGTGAAATGGCTGTGGGGCAACTGCCTGCATACCTGAATGAGGGATATGAATGGATAGTGGATATCGACCTGGAGAAATTCTTCGACAGCGTACCGCAGGACAGGTTATAAATGATGGCGATACAGTACGGAATGTATGGTGGTGTGAGAGGGGGATTAAATTCCCTCTACTCGATTAAAAAGTTAAAGGCTAACGGGGGAGGCATAAAGTGGGTCAAAAACAACTGGAAAAGTGGTATTGGGAGACAGTTGGTGGCGGGGATACCAAAGGCAGTGTATTTGAGCGGTATTATGACCATTTACAGCGGGCGTTGCTGCGTTGCCTGGATGAAATGGGAAGTGCCAGGAGAGCCGCGGTTCCAGAATTAACCAGGGAATTGATGGATGCGTATCTGGGTCAAATGAAGAGGATTACCCTACGGACACTTTTGCTGGAGATGGAAATTTGTGAGGAAGAAGGCTCTCTGAAAGGGCTTACAGGAGAGGAGAAGTATGCCTGTTTTGAGGAGGATTTTCTGGGGAATCCGGATTACCTGCGGGAGGTATATGATGCATATCCCCTGATGTATGAAGGCGTGCTGAGAACCCTGGGGGATTTTGTGCGGAATATAGGGGAAGCAATGGAGCGGTTCGCGGAGGACAGGGAGGGTATCAACAGCAGGTTTTTACAGGGGAACCCGTGCAGGAATATCCAAAGGATTGGCGGCGGGGGTACGGATGCCCACAGGCATGGGCGAAGAGTTTTGATTCTGGAAGCAGATAATGGGGAGAAGCTGGTATACAAGCCAAGGAGCCTTGCAATAGATGAAGAATATACGGCGTTCCTCGGATGGGTTTTCAGGGGGCTTGGAGTGCCTTTCTGGTGGAACTGTGCCTGGGACAGAGGAAGCTATGGCTGGTGCCAGTGGGTATCCGGGTCTGCCTGCCATTCCCGGGAAGAATTGGAGCGGTATTATTACAGGAATGGTATTCTGCTGTGTGTCAGCTATCTGTTGGGTTCTGAAGACATTCATTACGAGAACCTGATTGCCTGCGGTGAATATCCGGTTATCGTGGATTTGGAGATGATAGTGGGAAGCCGGGGGATGGGGCAGGACAGGGAGATGGGGAATACGGAGCGATTTTACCGAGAATCAGTGCTGCAGACAGGGCTTCTTCCCTTATATACATGGAACAGGGATGGGGAGGGCATAAATGTAAGTGCCATTAACGGGAAAGGGGGGCAGCTGGCTTCGGTGAAAGTGCCCATGGTGGCGGAGCCTGGCACCATAAATATGCATATCGAGTACCGGAAGCCTGAGACAGGGGAAGGGAAAAATCTGGCTGTCTTGGAGGGGGAGTTTATTGAGCCTGCTGAATTTCTGGAAGAAATTCAGAGAGGATTTGAGGATGCTTATGGATTTCTATCCGGACGAAAAAGGGAAGTTTGGGAGAAACTGTGGCAGTTCCGGGATGTGGATGTCCGGTATGTGGTGCGAGATACGCAGATGTACTTTATGTTGCTGCAGGCTATGGGGCATCCGGATATGCTGACGGGAGAGGAAGGGCGGAAACTTGTTTGGGATGTGCTGAATGATGCAGCCGGGGAGGCAGGAGAGTGGATTAGGAAGCAGGAACAGGAGGAATTAAGGCGGGGAGATGTCCCCATTTTCACCTACTGTCCCGGTGGGCGGCAGATGTATAGCGGGACAGGGGAAAGGGTGAAAGGATACTTCGAGTATCCGGTACTGAAATGCATCCAAAGGCGCCTGGGGCGTATGGGGGCAGAGGATCTGAGAAGGCAGCAGAGGCTGATCCGCACAGCATTGCTGATAGGGGCGAAGCGGGAAACAGAGCAGGGATACCTGTGGGAAGCAGGGAAGGTGGGAGTTGCCTCCGGCAGTTTGGGAACCGGGGGGCAGGAGGAAGCAGAGTTCAGAATCAGGGCAGCGGAACGGATTGGAGATATTCTGCTGGAGAATGCTATATGGTCGGAGGACGGTAAAGAAGTGGGGTGGATCAGTATGATGGCAACGGGATTCAGAGAGAGAAGCTGCCTGATACGGCCCATGGACTACAGCCTGTATGGCGGGCTGGCGGGGGTCACGCTGTTTATGGCAGAGCTTTCAGGGAAAACGGATAAGGAAGAATATGAAAGGCTGCGGAAGGTTTTGGTGGACATGCTCTTCCGGCATACGGATGCTCTATTTCAGGAGAGGGGAGTGGGAAAGCGGCTTACAGGGGCATATACGGGAGAGGCTTCGCTGGCGTTTGCCTATATGCTGCTCTACGATATCTATGGGGATTGCATTTTCCTGGAGTATTTGCGGAAGCAGTGCCAGGCAGCTGCCAGAGGGTTAGAAGGGGATCGGGAATATGATGTATTGGGCGGGAATGCAGGGGCTATTTTGGTTTTCCTGAAGGCGTATAGGCTGACAGGCGAGGGCTGCTACCTGGTATGGGCAAGGGAAGCAGGGGACTGGTTAATACGGGCGGCAACAGATTACGGATATGGTTCTGGCTGGGTGAACCGTTCCGCAGGGACAGCCTTAACGGGCTTTGCCCATGGGACAGCTGGGATTATGCTGGCCCTGACACGGCTTGGGTATGTTGCCGGGGAGAAGAAATATTTGGAGACGGCGTACAGTGCTTACCGGTATGAAGAACATTATTACAGAGAAGATATGTTGGATTGGGAGGATTTGCGCGGCGGGGAAAGCCGGGTTCGGGAGAGTCAGGAAATGGCATGGTGTCATGGATGGGGTGGCATTGTCTTGGCACGAATGGAGGCAATGGAATGTGCAGAGGGGGATTTCAGGGAGGAACTGAGGTGGACTGCGGGTTTTGCGGAGGAAAAACAGAGGACGGCGGGAGATGGGAAACAGATTTACCTGAAAAAAAGCCTCTGCCTGTGCCATGGTATCTGCGGAAACCTGGCGCTGATGTCGCGTATGAGTAACACACCGGAGGAGATTTCGCGGTTTAAATACTTGGTTATGAAGGCCATTGGGGGTGGGAAGAAGGATATGGTTCCATGGATGGAAGCGCAGGAATCCGGTGATTATGGTTTGCTGGGAGGACTTGCGGGGGTTGGGTACAGCTGTTTATGCGGAGAAGAGAAGGTGCTGGGGGTGTTGTGCGTAGACTGGTAGAGGAAAAATTTGCTGTTGGGAGCCGGTATAGTGCTATTGGGGGTAGCTGTATGGACAATCCTCGAAATCAGTATTATTATAAAAAACGAACCGAAATACAGGGTAAGATTACAATGCTTATAATGGAAATACTTTAGGGATAGACGTTTGTCCGAAATAGGATAAAAATCTTGTAAAAGGTAGATGGAGGATAGCATGAATAGTCAGCAAGATAGTTATAGAAATGATATTAAAGAGCTTATTATAAATATAAAACCTTCTGTAAAGGAATTAATAGATGACGGAGATAAAAATTTAATTGAAGACTTGGAGTTGGATTCTGTTGAACTTATGCTGCTGTTGGTCGAGATAGAAAATAGATATGGTATAAATTTTGAGGATGAAGTTCTGTTGATTGAAAGCCTTACGACAATAGATAAGTTGGCTGATTTTATAAAGGAACTTACTGCTATAGATTTTGAATAGAATCACGGGAAGGAGTATTGGGTAACAAACCAGGAATAAGTGAAATGAAAGATGTATTATTTGACAAATTACTTGAAATGGTAGTACATGCATATACTACAGTACCTTTTTACCGAGAATTATTAGGGAATAGGAAGATTGATTTAGGGCAGTTATTACCGGATGCCTTTGGAGAACTGCCCTTAGTAGATAAATCAATGATTATTGGTAGAGAAACGGAAATGTTGTCGGATGTTTATAAGGGTTATGCAAACTCGAAAAAATTAAGTATTCAAAGAACATCCGGTTCATCAGGACACTATCTTAAGGTGTATTGGGATGTACACGATGAAACCAGATCTTTAATGGGGTTATGGTATAGACGAAAAGAATATTTTGGAATAACGCCCAGTGATAAATACTGTTACTTTTATACTACTCAATACGCAAGAAATAGATTGTTAGAGGCTAAGGATGTAACTGTTTTATCGAATGGCAAGGCAATAGGGTTCTGCAAAAACAATATGAGTTCACAGCGCATTGATGACATTTATGCGCAAATGCTGAGGTTTGAACCCAAATGGATCATGATGCAGCCATCAATAGCGCTGTTACTCAGTAAGAGAATTGCAATGAAAAATTTTCCACCAATTCCAAGTATAGAATATATAGAACTAACGGGAGAGTATCTAACGGATCAGGTTCGTTATGAGATTGAACAAGCATTTCAATGTACAGTAGCAAATCAGTATGGCTGTAATGAAGCGAATAGCATTGCAAGTGAATGTAATAATAAAAAAATGCATGTTCACGCATCTAGTGTATACGTAGAAGTATTAAGGGAAGGAAAAGCGGTTCCGTTTGGCGAGGCTGGAGATATATATATTACATCATTAAACAATAGGGCAATGCCTTTTATCCGATACAAAATAGGAGAGAGGGGAATATTGTATGCTGCTTCAGAATGCAGCTGTAGATGTAAGGACACTATTTTAGAGTTGATTAATGGAAGGGAATGTGAATTAATATCGACTGATGGAGGGGAGGAAATTACGGCATATGTTTTCCTTAAAGTAGTTGAATATATCAATGAAAAAGTTGGAAACATTATACTGCAATTTCAAGTAGTACAAACAGATATAAATCAATTTACGGTGAAGCTAGTTATTAAACCATCCTATATGGGATGGAGAGAAACGATTAGTGATTTATTTGTAGATAAATTAGAAGAAGAGGCATTAAAGAATGCAAAATGGGAGTTTGTATATAGAGAGGAATTACTTCCCGACGGTGAGACGGGTAAACTTGCCTACTTTATAAACGAATACAAAAAGAAGAGACAGGAGTGAGGTAAAGAGATAATGGGAGTTCCGTTTATAAAATTGTTTGAGTTCTGGGGGAAGTATTATGCCTTTGATGTTAATACAGATGAAATTATTAATATAAGTAAGAAGCTATATTTCTATCTGGGAAAGCTATTAAAAAATCATGATGGAGATATAAATTTTGATGATGAAGATACAAGACGGGAATATGAAAGTTATAATGCGTATGGATATTTTTCTGATATCAAGGTAAGAGAAATCAAGCATCCATCCACCGATTTGATTGAAGGTTATTTAAATCGTAAGATTAATATGATGACCTTGCAGGTGACACAAAATTGCAATCTGAGATGTTCATATTGCGTCTATTCAGATTTTTATAATAGTGGACAAAGGACTCATACAGGTAAAAGAATGGCCATAGAAACAGCTTTAAAAGCTGTTGACTTTTTAGCAGAACATTCGTTGGACAGCGAATTTGTTTCTATTACATTTTATGGTGGTGAACCATTATTGGAAATGAATTTGGTAAAGAAGGTTGTGGAATATGCAGAGAAGGTTTTTAAAGGAAAGGAGTTAAGGTTTTCTGTCACTACGAATGCAACTAAACTAGATGAAGAAATTGTTGAATATCTGGTGAAAAAAGATTTTGTATTAATGATAAGCCTTGATGGACCCAAAGAAATACATAATACTAATCGGAGATTTGCTGCTGATGGTAAGGGGAGTTATGATATAATCGTAAGCAATTTAAGGAAAATAAAGGAGAAGTTTCCAGATTATTTCAGAAAGATATCAATTAGTATGGTGATTGATCCACAAAACGATTTTGATGAGATTAATTCTGTGTTTGACAAGGAAAGTGTTTTTTCAGAGCTAAATGTGCATGCAACTGTAATTGATGATATATATTCCCTGGAGAAAGTAAGTTATTCCGAAGAGTACATTGCTAAGAGAGAGTACCATTCTTTTTTAGCCTATTTAGCGGAATTAGATAGGATTAATATTGGAGAAATATCTCCAATTGCATATGAAGAAATTTCGGATATGAAGAGCAAGAGTAAGATGAAGGGCAAGGTTAAAAAATTATCTTATACAGATGCACCAGGGGGGCCTTGCATTCCCGGACAAACCCGTTTATTTGTGGATGTTGATGGAAATTTATTCCCATGTGAGCGAGTCAGTGAGAGTTCTCCGGCTATGATAATAGGGAATCTAAAAGAAGGGTTTTTTTATGAAAATGCAAGAAAAATACTTAATATAGGTGCTTTAACAGCAGATGAATGCAAAAACTGTTGGGCATTTAGACGTTGTAATCTTTGTGCCAGAAATGCGGATGATGGAAGCAAACTATCGCGAGAAAAGAAACTTACATATTGTTCAGGAGTTAGAGAGAGGACATTATATGAGTTAAAGAGAGAAGTACTGTTTTATGAGGCGAAATGCCACAAAGAAAGGAATGGATATGGAAAATGCAGTGATTTATCCGTTTGATAAAAAAGTAGTTCCATTTATTCGATATTGGAATGCTCAAGCAAAATCACCCAAAATAATGTCGGTAGTGGCAACAGAAAACAATGGATTACTTGGAAGGGATATTGGAGAACTCAGAAATCAGGACAAGTTGGGAATTCAAATACATACCGATTTAATTGAGGAATTGTCAAAATATGATACACTTGTCATTATCGATGTTCTTAACGAACAGGAGGGAATGTACGATAAGGTAAGAGATAGTATTGAAACGGCTCTGTGTCTGCAAAAAAATGTCATGTGTATGTATTGCCTTATGCAGAAAGACATGGACAGGTTTTATGAATTGGCAGAGGAGAAGCATGTAACTTTTGAATATTATGTCAGTAAAAAAATTACAAGTGAAATAGAATATATACCATTTGAATTGTATCGTCCCAGAGCTTCAGTTATTATGATAGGGGAAATGTTTCCGGATTTGGGAGGAAATGAAATTGCATTAGGAGTTAATGAATTTCTTAAAGGGAAAGGATATAGTACTGTAGTTATAAGTGAACAGAAGTGGCCGGTATTGGATGAAATAGTTCCATATCCGGATTTCTTGAAAAACATAAGTTTTAGGGAAGATCAAAAGGTATACTATTTAAATAATTATATAAGATATTTGGAAAGCCAGAGAAAAATAGATGCCATAATCATGATAATTCCGGATGCGATGTTAAAATATAGTAATCAGATATGCAGCCGTTTTGGATTAATACCATTTATGATATCGCAGGCTGTATGTGCAGATTATTTTGTTTTTTGTACGCAATATGAAATTTTAGAAGAGAAATTCTATAATATGATGAATTTGCTTTTTAAATACAGATATGGATTTGAAATAGACAGTATTCATATGTCGAATACTATGATAGACCTTAAAGGCTATACAGAAACAGCGAGATTATCTTTTTTAAATATGGATATTAAGGATGTAAGTAAAGTAATAGAAGATCATTACAAAAACAATGCAATTCCTGTTTTGAATTGTACTCAAAAAAAAGATTTTGAATTCTTATGTGAGAATCTTTTAAATAAATTAATTGGGTATGGTGATATTCAATGTGTTGTATAAAGTGAGAAGGAGAAATCGTTGTGGAGAAGCATGATATTGTGGATGGCTTGTTAGATATTTTAAGAGAAAAAATGGGAGTTGATGAGAATTTACTAACGGAAGAATATTATGATAATCAACTTACTGGCATGATATTTCGGTTTACAGCATTGGACATGATTTGTTTGTTTTTAGAAGTGGAAAAGAAATTTAAATGTAGTATAAATTCAAACGGAATTCAGAATTATGAATTTAATTCTATTCTAGGAATAGCAAATGTTGTTATGAAGTCAAAATCCAGTAAAATAGATTTAAAATAAAAATAACTAAAAGAAAGGAGACTGTTATGGCAAAAAGACTAGGTAAGAAAAACAGAAACAGTGATATGTCAATAGAGGCATATGCCTGCAGCTGTGGAACTTGTTCGTGTCATGATAGCTGCACATGCTATACTTTGGACGGGTCACAGAATACTTTTCAGCAGAATAACATGCGGAAGTATGAAAATGTTGCTGCAAGTAATGGATACAGTAAGCACTTTCAGAAGTAAAATGTAAAATATTATTGGATTTGGCTTAGCAACGCCGTAGATCTTATGGTTAATTGTGTTTTTAAATGGTTTGCGGCGTTGTTTTTTAATCTACATGATTTGTAATGACGGAGGGTGTTTTGTATTGTATAGTAATTTGAAAAATGCGATAAAAGATGTTGCGGGAGCAGTTTTATATTGTATAAAACTTTCCTGTAAGGCATCTGCATTTTATACAATTGTTAGAATAATTACACGTTTTTTCATTTCTTTTTCTGCTATCTTTTTAACCTTTTTAACCAGCAAGACAATCAGTGCTTTAACAATGGGCGTAGCGAAGGAACAACTTAAAAGTGACGTTATTTTTTTGTTTGCGCTTATTCTTTTTGTAAATATCGCACAAAGAGTTTTGAGCGAACTCGACAGATATTGTACACATTTGCAGAATATGATGCTTTCGCATTATATGAATATGTATATTATGGAGAAAATGGCAAATATAGACATTGAATGTTATGATTCTCCTGCTTTTTATGATACAATGGAAGCTGTAAAGAGAGATAATTATGTAATAACGACAGTATTGTGGAATGTTTTTGATGCAATAAGTTCTATGGTTGCATTTTGCGGTATATTTGTTGTGGTAAGCAGTTATAAAATTTGGTTTGCATTAGTAATATTTTTAGCAATTATTCCTTCAGCAGTGATAAATCAAAGATATACTAAATTTATTTATAATTGGGATTTAAAAAACATAAAAGAACAACGCAGTATGGGATATATACAGAGTATTGTGTCCAGCCGAAATCATGCTATGGAGATTCGCTTATACGATATTGGAGATTACCTAATTAAAAAATATTCTAATGCTTGGAAAGTATTTTTACACAAGAAAAGAAATATATTAAAAGAAAAAACGCGGTTCATAGTTGTTTTGGTCATGCTGCCGGAAATCTGTATGGTTGGTATTATGCTTTATTTAGCATTTGGAATTTTGGAGGGAAGAAATACAATAGGAGATTATACTTTATATAGCGGATTATTGGGGCAACTACTGATGAATGTAATTACGTTGGTGAATGCATTTAATAATATATATGAGGATAGACTAAGGATTAACAATATTAGAAGTTTTGAAAAGATAAAAAGTGTGATACAGGATACTGGGAAGAGAAGTGTAGAGGGCGATGTAAGCATAGAGTTTAGGAATGTTTCATTTAAATATCCTGGGACAGAGAAAATGATATTAGATAATGTGAGCTTTAGGATCGGGAAAAGGGAAAAGGCTTGTATTGTAGGCATTAACGGTGCAGGAAAAAGTACAATAATGAAATTGGTTCTTAGATTTTATGATGCAACAGAAGGAGAGATTTTGATAAATGACGTGAATATAAAAGAATATGAAATTAGCAGTTTGCGGAAATGTTTTAATGCCTTTTTTCAGGATGTTAGTAACTACTCTTTTACAGTAAGGGAAAATATTTCCATATCTGATTATAGTAATAGGGAAAAAAACGACGAAGATATTTACGAATGTCTTGGAAACAGTGAAGCATTGGAAATGGTACGGGGATTTCCCAAAGGATTAGGGCAATATGTGACAAAAAGTTTTGATGAAGATGGAGTTGAATTGTCTGGAGGTCAGTATCAGAAGTTGGCATTGGCACGAATGTTTTATAGAGACAGCAAGGTGGTACTGTTAGACGAGCCTTCCGCTTCTTTAGATCCTGAGGCTGAGTATAAATTATTTGATTTTTTAACGAATTATTGTGAAAACAAAACTGCTATTTTTACATCTCATAGATTGTCAAATATTCATCTTGCCGAATATATTATACTATTAGAAGAGGGAAAAGTGGTTGAAAAAGGAAGTCACGAAGAACTGATGAAAAATGATAGTAGATATGCGCAGCTTTATCATTATCAGGCAGATAAGTATATGAAATGACTATATAAACAATAGTATGTGGTTGATAAGTGTTTATGGAGGATATTGATATGAGGAAAATGGTATTTATAGTTGTTATGGTATTTCTAATTTTCTTGTGCTGTGGATGCAGCGGGAAACAGGGAGAGAATGTGGATACGGAACCGGGAGGCTATGTGGAAAAGATTGTGGAATTGTCAGCGCAGACAACTTTCACGGAACTTGTACAGGGAGATGAGGACATTCGCCTGTCGGACAACATTTCCTTGAGAGATATGGTATCAGAAGACGGTGGGGAACACTTTCAGGAGAAGGGAGATACGCTGGCCATTGGCGGAGTAATCATGGAATATATGCCATATACCATGAAATCTTCCCCGGAGGGAAACAGGCTCTTTTATACATATGAAGATGGCAAACGGATATGTATGCTGGCGACAGTGGATGACAGGTTGATAAAATTGGAAAGTATCCTTGGTGCAGAGGATGTATACCCGATTTTTTATTATGGTGCGGGATATTTTTATGTGCTGCAGGGGAATTCCGTTTATCAAATAAACGCTGATACCGGTGAGACAAAGTTTCTGGCGGAAATTCAGGGTTATCCCCAGTATCTGGCGGCAGATAAAGAAAACGTTTACATTGTATGCCAGGATGGCGTATTGCTGTATGATCTGGAAAAGGGGGAAATAGCAGCGCAGCAGGATGAGATATTGTCTTCCTTTGCAGGAGGCAGAAACGATATCTTAATATATCCCTGTGAGAATGGAATCTATGTCGCGGTGCATGAAGGCGTGTACTGGCATGAGATGTATGGGGATTCTATGGAACAGCTGGTAGACGGAAGTATCTACGGGCTGGGAAACAGGGACCGGCAGCTTGCGGGAATGGCAGTTGTGGAGAATCAGGACAGCAGGGATTCTTTTTTGATTTACTGCTCTGACGGAGTACTGCTGCGATATGATTATGAGGATGATTTTGTGCCTGCCCAGAAATTTTTACGGGTTTACAGCCTATATGAAGACAGCCAGATTAACAGGGGGGTAATCGCCTTCAGAGAAAAATACCCGGACATAGCGGTAAAATATGAAATTGGTATGAATGGCAGCTACGGAATGACCGAGGAGGATGCCCTGAAGAATTTGGCTACAGAGCTGGCGGCGGGAGAGGGACCGGATATTCTGGTCATGGATGATATTCCGTATCATTCTTACCTGGAAAAGGGAGTTCTGATGGATCTGAGTGAAATCAGGGGAGAGATGACGGATGAAGAATATTTTAACCATATAATAGATGGAATGGGAACAGAGAATGGATTATATGTAGTGCCTGTTTCCTTTGTGGTTCCTGTCCTGGTGGGAGTACAAGAAGAAATTGAGGGAATTGAGAGCCTTACAGAACTGACAAATATGCTGGAAAGCGCCAATGCCGAAAGTGGCGGATGTGTGGTGGGAGTGGTCAATGAGGATGAAATTCTTGGGCTGCTGGCACAGTCCTCTATGGGAGCATGGATGTCTGGGGACAGAACCCTGAACCTGGATGCTGTTGAGGAATTTCTGTCTCAGGCAAAGCGGATTTATGAGATGCAGATAAAAGGGGTTCCGGAAGAACTTCGTCATTTGATAGTCGGGAGACCGCAGTATGAGACGATATTAAAACGGCGTTATGGGGTATTTGGCATAGGTGGGGTAAGTATTGCCGGATATAATAGGGTCAGCTTGTTTCCTGAAGCGCCCTTTTACGGCGGTTTCCTGTGGGGAGAATACAATGACTTGAGTGACTATTTTTCCTATTTAAAATATAACGATGCCACTTCCTGGGGGATGCTGCCCGGACAGAACTATGGGGCTTGTATGCCGGTAAGCCTTCTGTCCATAAATGCAGCTACAGATACGAAAGAAGAAAGTTCCCTTTTTGTAAAATACATGCTTTCGGAAGAATTTCAGAAGAGGGCATTATTGGGTTTTCCTGTCAACAGGCAGGCGTATTTGGATATACAGGAAAAAAACGAAGGATTCTCGCAGCGGACATCATCCATTCACAGAGAAAATGGGGACGGATTCGAAATTGACATAAACTGGCCGACAGAAGAGGATTTTAGGGCATTGGACAAGATAATAGAGGATATTAAGGGAGTAAATATCTGTGAAAACAGGATATATAACTCGGTGATTTCTCAGGGATTAAAAGTTCTGACAGGAGAACAGAGTGTAGAAGAGGCTGTGGATGCGATAAACACAGAATTGCAAATATATCTTTCTGAATAAAAAATCAAGCGGCTCAGACGGATTTACCCCATCAATTCCTATGGGGAAACAATTCAGGCAGAAATGAAACGATTCCGAAACGGGCTTATGGTGTCATGAATAATTCAGGATTAATGAGGAAAAAAGGAATGGAAGACAGATACAGTTTAGAGATTAATGTTCCATCAGATTATATTGCGCCGCAGTTCGTGTGTTTTCCGTTAGTGGCAGTACGTGCAAACCCGGATGCCCAAAACTGGTATTATCAGAACTATATGATGCCGGTAGCAAGGTTGGATGGAATAAACATTCTCAGCTGCGAAATTTCAGATGCCATTACATATGGGACAGGAGGAAATACATATAATAAAGTAATGCGGCTGAGCAACATAAACAGAGTAGTATGCAGCCAGTTCAGGGATATTATTTCTGTGTTAAGAGAGAATATCGGTAAAAAATATTATTGCGTTCTTTTTCTGGACTTCTATTATCTGTCCTGTGCAGAAGTATATTATGGGAAGCATCATTTTATACATGAGGTGCTGTTCTATGGATATGATAACATGCTGGAGAATTTTTCCTGTTATGGCTATTTCGAGCATTTATACCGGGTGTTTTCACTGCCTTACGGAGAAGTTCGACAGGCCTTTGACGGCGCATTGAAACATATTGAAACCATGGATGGATGGGAAGAGTATATGATGATTACCATGCGAAGGTTTGGACATAGAATGCCGTCGCCTTATAGCAATGGAATGTTCCTGGACAAGCTGGAAACATATGTGACGGGTGAGGTCACGGAGCAGTTTCAGCATGATAATCGGATGTATCTGAAGCCGTGGGAGCATTCCGTCAGCTGTGCAGGGAGAAGGGTTAATGAAATTTTTCTGAAGTATATTGATATGCTGATGGAACTGCCGGATGAAGAGAACATGGATGACAGAATCGTCAGCCAGATGGCAGCCTTTAACGTTTTTAAATGCTGCCACAATGACATGGCTGACAGATTAGTCTATTATTCGGAAAGAAATGGGGGAAAGCAGGAACTGGGGGATTTTATTCAGGAATATCAAAGTAAGGTGGCAAGAAAAAGTGCGGAAATACGGATGGCATATATCAAGTTTTTATGCCTGATAGAAAAGAAAATGTCGGTGAAGAAGATGTTGGAACGGCTTCGGAACGAGTTGAGTGAGCTTGACAGGCATGAAGAGGATATATTGTACGGATTTCTCCATAAGGCCAGGCAGATATCCGAAGCAGGGCAATAGGCCTGGCCAGGTGAGGGAAGGGATATATGGTTGAAGGCGAGGGTGGACAATGGAAATCAGAAGGCGGAAGGAGGAGGGAGGGCTGTATGGAAGGACTGCCATACAGTCAAAGAAAGCGGTTTTATCCTATGGACAGCTGTCGGAAATTTGCGGCCGGATGAAAGGATTATTGAGAGATAGAAATCTGATCCTACATATCTGTACCAACACAATAGATGCTATTTCCGGATATGCAGCCTTTTTCAATTGCGGGCAGGTGCAATTGCTTGCCGGAGAAGAAACAGGAAGGGAACAGATTGAGGCATTTATGTCACTGTACAGGCCGCGTTACCTGTATATTCTTGCGTCACGGAGACAGGAGTATCCGGATTTCAGGGTGGTTACCTGTATTGGGACATATGTGTTATTGGAGACAGGCTGCAGGGTTCCTTACAGAATGCACGACAGTCTGGCACTGCTCCTGACTACATCCGGTTCAACAGGAAGCCGGAAATTCGTCAGGCTCAGCTATCAGAATGTAAGAGCAAACGCGGAATCCATAGCAGAATATCTGGAATTAAACCAGGAGGAAAGGCCAGTGCTGATCCTGCCGATGTATTATGCTTACGGCCTGTCCATTATAAACAGCCATTTCCTGGTCGGTGCAACTTTGCTGCTGCCTGATAAAAGCATTTTTCAAAAGGAGTTCTGGGATTATTTTGAGCGAAACGGCGCTACTTCAATCAGCGGAACTCCATATATGTATGAGATGCTGAATAAATGTGGATTTTTTAACAGGAAATTCCATGGCCTGAGGATGATGACCCAGGCGGGAGGGAAGCTGCCAGGGCAGCTGCATAAAAAGGCTGCCAGGTATGCGGAGCAAAACGGCATCAGATTTTATGCCATGTACGGACAGACCGAAGCGACAGCCAGGATTGCCTGGCTTCCTTATCAATGGGCGGTACGGAAGTGCGGCAGCATTGGCCAGGCGATTCCGGGAGGAAGGCTGGTGCTGGAGGATGAAAGCGGGAAGGAGATAAGGGAGCCGCGGACAGAAGGGGAACTGGTTTATTATGGGGCGAATGTTTCAATGGGATATGCCGAAGGATGGAAGGACTTGGAAAAGGGGGATGAACGGCAGGGCAGGTTGTGTACCGGGGATTTGGGGATGCGTGACGAGGATGGGTTCTACTATATTACAGGCAGAAAAAAGCGGATTATAAAAATGTTCGGAAAGCGTGTCAGCCTGGATGAAGCAGAGATGCTGATAATGGAGCAGTTTCCAGAGGCGGATTGCTGCTGCGGTGGCAGGGATGATGCGCTGGCAGTTGTCACAGATGAGAAGGAAGAGGGAAACAGGAGAGCAATGCAGTTGTTTATTGCGGACAGGATTAAAGTTCCCTTGGCCTGCGTGACAGTCAAATATCTGGAATGCCTGCCGAGGACGGAATCAGGCAAAATCAGGTATGATATGATTTAGTATATTACCCTGGTGTGGCAAATGGTTTAGCTTGTGAGTATATATTAAGGGCGTTGTAGGAAGAATGGGAGGCTGGAAGGAACGATAGCGGGATGGGATATCATGATATTGTTATCATTGATGATGGGGTGGACGAGAGTTATATAGGAATGTCAGTGCTGAGGTATAATCTGGAAGTCGGACCTGACCTGAGAATCACAGAGCGGTCTGATATGTGCGAGAGGCATCTCAGCCACGGTACCATATGTGCAGCCATTATTGCCCATTATGCGCCGGATGCATCGCTTGGCAGTATAAAGGTATTGGATTCCAGGCTTCATCAGGGAACCAGAGGGCAGCTGGAGGCAGCGTTAAAGTGGTGCCTGGAGCAGAAACCCATGCTGGTCAGCCTGAGTATCGGTACAATACAGAGTAAGGACTTTGATGAAATAAGGCCTGTCCTGTCGGAACTTTACAGGAAAGGTTTTGTCCTGGTGGCAGCGTACAACAATCATTTTCGCTATACGGTTCCGGCTTCACTGGAATGTGTAGTGGGGGTAAGGCGTAAATTCTTTACAGAAGGCAGATATGGGGTCAATGGGGATGGGTTTGAGATTTTTGCAGAGGCCTGTAGTGTACATGAGTTGATGTTGCGGGGGAGAGGCCGCTATCATACGCCTTCCTCCAATAGTTATGCCGCGCCTTATGTGACCGCGTTGCTTTATAATAGCCTGCCAGGTGATTTTTCAGGTGATATAGCCTGTCTGTGGGAAATGCTGGGGCAGGAAAGGGAGAAGCCTTTTTGCTTTTTCCCGGATTTTCTGGACAGCGCAGTGGTGGCAGGCAGTAATGAGGATGAGTGGCCGGAATTATTCTATTTTAAGGCGGTGACAGCAGAGCTGGCTGCGGGTCCAGGAAAGACGGGGGAGGGCATATATCTCGTTGTTTTGGAGAAGAGTGCCTCACTTATGAGGAGTATATTGTCGGAGACGGCAGTACGGCAGGAATATATTAAGGGAATCTTTTGCTGTTGGGAGGAAGCCGGAATCGGGAAAGGAAATCTCGGCGGTTTGGGCAGCCGTATCTGGCAGGAGGGATATTACATTGAGAAATACAGGAAATATACCAGTCCGGGGGAACTGGAAATTCCGGTGGTATATTTCTATGGGGAGCGCAGGCTGCTGATCGGCATGCTGCAGGCGCTGAAAGGAAGATTCCTGGAAGAGGGGTATAATGCAAAAGCTGTTGGGCAGTTCCGGCGGGCATATCTGTATGGGCTTGAGTATATTGACATAGTACAGAACAGGGAGACAATTCTCTATAATGTGTATAAGCGCTTTGACTGTGATATTATTTTGTGCGGAATTGCGTCCCGGGAAGTAATCCACGATGTGGAGGATGTGTGCTTTTGGATGTGGGAGGATATGCCGGGAGATGAGAACGTGAGTTATATACCTGTCCGGGAGAGTGCCGGTGACTGGACGGCAAAGGAGATTTTCCGCAGGATCATGGCATTATTTGACACTGACGACGATAACCGGGAATTGGGGTTCTAAGCTGGTTGCTGCATGATTCAGGCCAGTGGTTACATTTCTGTGGAAAGAGGAAAACCAATTATCTAAGGCTTACAATAATAGTACAAACTAAGGGGCATGAACAGGAAAGTGAATCGAAAGCAGACCATGAAAAAGGAAAAAAAGACAAACGGAAAAAGGGCGCATGCCAGCCGCAGCACAAAGAAGCAGAAGCGGGCGGCGGCCTGTTTTCTGCTGCCCGGGCTTGCGGGGGTTTCCGCCTTCCTCCTGGTTCCTTTCGGGAACGTATTCCTGTCCTCCTTCCGGACTTCCCTGACAAAGCAGTTCGTGGGGCTGAAAAATTATCTGTCCATCTTCCAGAACAGCGCATTCCGCCTGGCGGCAGGCAACACAGCCCGCTTTATCGCTTTGGGCGTGCCGCTGCTACTTCTGGCAGGCCTGGGGCTTGCGTTGGTGATAAACAGCACGGCCAGGTGGGACAAGTACAAATATCTCTATCTCCTCCCCATGGCGGTTCCGGCAGCTACTATGGTGCTGGTCTGGCAGATGCTGTTTGAGCGGCAGGGTTTCCTGAACCGCCTCCTGGGGATGCATACCGATTTCCTGGGGGAGGGCAGCGCCTTTTACATACTGGTGGGTAGCTATCTGTGGAAAAACCTGGGTTATACGCTGGTGCTGTGGCTGGCGGGGCTGCGCTCCATACCGGGGCATATCCTGGATGCGGCCAGGGTGGACGGCGCGGGAGGCGTGACCTGCTTTCTGAGAGTGACACTGCCGAATCTGAAAGGAAGTATGTATACGATTCTGGTAGTATCTCTGCTGAATTCTTTTAAGGTCTTCCGGGAGGTATATCTGGTGGGCGGCGCCTATCCCCAGGAGGATATCTACCTGCTGCAGCATATCTTCAACAACTGGTACACCAACCTGGATTTTGACAAGATGGCGGCAGGGGCGGTGCTGTCCGTGTTGGTGCTGGGCGGCATCAGCCTGTTGCTGCAGAGGCTGTGGAACAGGGAAGATTGAAGGAGTTTATTTATGTATGAGGGAAATATGGGAAAACTGTGCCGTAAATTGCTAAAGCTGCTGCAGCTGGCAGTGGTACTGGGCCTGGGGATACTTATCTGCCTGCCGGTGCTGCTCCTGTTTTTCGGCTCCCTGGCGGACGGCATCGAGTGGACAGGGCGGATGCAGCCGCTGTTGCTGGATACCATGGACTATATCAGTTGGAAGTGGATACCGGATTACCCGACGCTGGAGAATTTTAAGGAGCTGCTATTCCTGACGCCGGAGTTCCTGGCATTGTTCTGGAATTCCGTGAAGATAGCAGCCTGCATCCTGGCGGGGCAGCTTCTGGTGGGAGTCCCCGGTGCATGGTGCTTTGCTGTGTATGATTTCAGGGGGAGAAATACTCTGTTTTCCGTATATGTGATTCTGATGCTGCTTCCGTTCCAAGTGACCATGCTGGCCAGGTACCTGGTGCTGAACGGGCTGGGGCTGCTGAATACCCATGCCGCGGTTATCCTGCCGGCGGTGTTTTCAACCTTCCCGGTGTTCCTGGTGTACAGAGGGTTCCGGAGCCTGCCGAAGGAGCTGTATGAGGTGGCCAGGATAGACGGGGCGGGCGAGTGGATTATTTTCAGCAGGATAGGCCTGCCGCTGGCGGAGGGGAGCATTATGGCGGCGTTTGTCTTAGGTTTTTTTGAGGTGTGGAATTTGATGGAAGAGCCACTGGCTTTCCTGAAGGATATGTCGTTGTGGCCGCTGTCCCTGTATCTGCCGGAGATAGGCGCGGACCAGGCAGGGAGGGCCTGCGCGGCTTCCGTGCTGACCTTGACGGTGTCCCTGCTGGTGTTCGGACTGTTTCGGGATTCCCTGGAGCAGGGGATAATTTCCTCGGCTTTGAAGGGGTAGGGGGCTGTCCCAGGATTATACGTTGGATGGAGGATTGACGGATGAAGCTGACAAAGGGAAAGAAGATAGCACTGATAAGTTTTGCCGCATTCCTGGTGTTTATGGCAGTCTGTACTGTGGCGGCGAAGGGGATATATGCCTCCGGGCTGCCCCGGGTATCCGTGGCGAAGCCATACAGCGGCAGCTTGGCTCATGTGATTACGGTGAACGGCACGGTCATGCAGGGGCAGGAATACGGTATCTATGTGGAAAGCGGTCTGCGTGTGGACACTGTTGCTGTGGGCGGCGGCGATGTCTTCGAGGCAGGGCAGGAGCTGTTCCGGGTTGAAACAGGGGATTTGGCGGAAATGATTAGACAGCGCCGTCTGGAGACAGCCAAACTGGAGGTGCAGATGGCAGCTGCAGTGAAGGATGCCGACAGTTCCAGACAGACCCGGAAGAGGGAGGCGGACAGGGCCAGGGAGGACTACGACAGGAAGGCGCTCCTGGCGGATGAGCAAATCCAGGTGTGCCAACAGGCATATGACGCGGCACAGAAGGCGCTTGCCCTGTATGACCGGTATCTGGACGAGTCCGGGCAGGAGACGGATATAGGGGGGAGCGGGGATAACCCGCCGGGCGGAGCCGGGGATGTGAGCGGCAATGCGCAGGAGACTGCCGCGGAAATCGGCGGAAGCCAAGCAGCCTTGGATGGCGGCCTGCACGAGCTGAGCAGCGGCGGTATGGGTCCGGAGCAGAATTACACCCGGCAGGAAAAGCGGCTGCAGCTGGAGCAGGATGTGGTGAAAGCCGCCCAGGCGCTCGAGGAAGCCATGCGTCAGAAGGAGGACAGCCTGCGGGATGCTGCCAGGCTGATGGAAGATGCCAATGCGGCCCTGGATGCCGCCGAGACGGAGATAAATGCGCTGGCGTTAGATATCACTTACCAGAAAGAGGGATTACAGAAGCTGGAAGCGCTGCTGGAAGCGGACGGCTGGGTATATGCGGAAAATCCCGGGCGAGTGACCCGGTGCAGCCTGGAGGTAGGAGAGAGGACCCAGGACGGGGCCTGCATTGTCTATGCCATGGATGACGGGGAGCGAATTCTCAATGCGACATTCAGCGAATCCCAGAGCAGGCATATTGCCGTGGGTACCCGGTTTGAGATGAAGGCAACAATGCCTGACGGCAGCCGGGAGACAGGGGAGGCCCTGGTGGAATATCTGGAAAAAGGGCAGGACGGCACGGTTCAGGCAAGGCTGTCCTTTGAACTGCAGGAAATGGCTCTTGGGCAGGCAGCGGAGCTTACTTACAGGATGCAGACGGAATCCTACAGCACCTGCATTTCCCAGGAATGCGTTTACAGGGAGGGGGAGAACAACTATTATGTCTATGTGGTCGAAGAGAGGGAAGGTATCCTGGGGACCGAATGGAAGGTGCGCAGGGTGGGCGTCCGGATACTGGACGAAAACGATACTGCGGCTGCGGTCCAGAGCGCGGAGATTACAGGGGATACCCGGATTATATCCGCCACGGACAAGGCTCTGAAGGATGGGGATACGGTCAGAGTGGTGCAATAGGGAATATGGAATCCGTATATCCGCTGCCGTACAAGGCTGCACAGCCAAGAGAATCTGGGAAAAATCAGGATCTGGGGTACAAACGGCAGGGCGGATATCCTGTCGGAAGACAGGCTGGTGCTGACACGATGGTATGGAGACGGGGAAATACACCGGCGGGTTCAACAGGTACAGGGGAAGGAATAAAAGAACGGGATAAAGCTGTCAGTTCGGAAAACAGTGTTTTCTGAATATGGCAGCTTTTTTGAAATCGTTGCTGGAAGAATGTAAGGAAGAGATGTAACAGTTCAGACAGCCTCTTCCGCGAAGTCAATAATTGCAATGTGTCCGCGGACACATTTCTATGCAATTTTACGAGAATTGCGATGGAGAGAAAGTGCTGAATCGGGATGTAAGTATTTTACAAAATCAGGTTATTGTGTTAGAATAAGGTCTATATGAAAAAGGGAGCGTTCGCGATACAGGCAGGAGGCTGCCGGAAAGTGTAAGACTGTATGAGGAAGAGAAACCGCCGGGCTAAGTTACCGAGAATCTATGTGTGCCATACCTATTATCATGTATATGTCACGTTCCTGAAGGAGCTGAAGCTGCTTCGGGAGGCGGGAGGCTCTGCGGAGGATATCGGGAAGGCGGATTTGGTTTTGTCCAGTCTGTCCAATCATTTTGAGGATCTGAAGGGCCGGGTGGAGCGCATAGGGCTTTTCCGTGAAGTTATGGAATTTGACGAGAAGCGGGAGGATTTTTTCCCGGAGCTTGCCCGGTGGAGGGAAGGCGGGAGAGGCTTTCTGGGCAATCTGTACTGCCGTATCCGTTTTACCAGGCGGTACGCGCAGCTGGAGGCGCCCTATGTGCCGGTGAATTTTGCGGATTACAGGGATGTCTATGTGTACTGTGATTCCGACCCCATCGGCTATTATCTGAACCAGAACAGGATTTACTATCATGCCCTGGAGGACGGGCTGAACTGCCTGAAAAATTTTGACGCCGCCAGATATGACAACAGGGGGCATTTTAAACTGAAAATGTTCCTGTCAATGTATCTGAATCTATTATTTGTGCAGAATGGATACGGAAAGTACTGCCTTGACATGGAAGTCAATGATATTTCCGCAATCCGCTATCCCTGTCCCCGGTATATAGAGCAGTCCAGACAGGAGCTGGTGGACGGATTGACCGAGGTGGACAAGGAACGGATTCTGCAGGCTTTCATCCGGGATAAGGAAGGGCTGGAGAGGCAGATTGAGGAGAGCGGAAGGGTGGGAGATAAGATTCTGATTCTTACAGACCCGCTCTGTACGCTGGATGTGAGGGAACGGATTTTCCGGGATATCATCGACAGGTACAAGCAGGAAGGGACGATTTTTCTGAAGCCCCATCCCAGGGACAATCTGGATTACCGGAAGCTTTTTTCCGAGTATCCCCAGTTCGATGCCACGGTACCCATGGAAATGCTGAATTTTTTCCCGGGGCTGCGCTTTAAAAAGGTGGTTGCGGTGCTGACGGAGATTAAGGCGATCCGGTTTGCGGACGAAGTGGTGCGGCTGGGCGAGGATTTTATGGACGCTTATGAAGACCCCCTGATCCACAGGCAGAACGAACAGATATAAGAGGCGGAATAAGCACCGCTGTACGGCGGTTTTAACAGGAGGCGGAAAGTGCTGCAGATAGTAAAGAAACTTCGCGTATTATTGGATAAAAAACAAAAGCGCACCATGGCAGGCCTGATGGTGCTGATGATCATCGGCGCGTTTCTGCAGACGGCCGGGGTGGGAATGCTGGTGCAGGCGGTGAACGTGGTCATGGACCCCCAGGTCCTGGAAAAGGGCGGTATTGTGAAGGATTTTTACGATTTCCTGGGATACAGGGATTTCAAGAGCTTTTCCGTGATGGTGATGGTGTTCCTGGTTGTGACTTTCGCGGTGAAGAATCTGTTTCTTTTTGTACAGCAGAAGCTGACCCTGGCATTTGTGTATACAAATCAGTTTGCCACCTCCGAGAGAATGATGCGCAGCTATCTGCGCAGAGGATATGAATTTTATTTAAATACAGACACGGCTGTAGTACAAAGGAGCATCACTTCCGATGTCAACAACATGTATGCGCTGATACTGGCGCTGCTGCAGCTGATGTCCGACGGCGTGATGTCCCTGTTCGTGGTGGGATACTGCCTGATGACAAACGGGGTACTGACGATGCTGCTTGCGGCTTCCCTTGTGCTGCTGATGGCGCTGATTAAGAATATTCTGAAGCCCATTATGTATAAGGCGGGCAAGGACAATCAGGATTACTACAGCGGTCTGTTTAAGTGGATATCGCAGACGGTGCAGGGGATCAAGGAAGTCAAGGTTACAGGCAAAGAGCAGTATTTTGTAGATGAATACCGAAAGTGCGGCAGCGGCTATGTGAGTGCCGTGCAGCGCTACAGCCTCTACAATAATATACCGAAGCTGCTGATTGAGACGGTCTGCATTGCCGTAATGATGGGATATATGATTGTGCTGACACTTCTGGGGACTGCCACGGAAAACATGCTGGAGGTACTCTCCACGCTGGCTGCCGCTGCCTTTGTATTGCTGCCGGCGGTAAACCGCATTAACAATCAAATCAATTCCATTGCTTATTTCGAGCCGTTTTTCATGGGGGTCAGCGACAATCTGCAGGATGAAATATCGGACAACAAGGTGGACATTTCTTTTGCCACTGACGAGGAGAAGCTGCCTCTGCGCCGCGCTATAGAACTGAAGGATATTGTATATGCGTATCCGAATACGGACAAGCTGATATTTGACCACGCAAGCCTTACGATTCCCATCGGAACGTCAGTGGGGATTGTGGGAACCTCCGGAGCGGGCAAGAGTACCATTGTGGACATTCTGCTGGGGCTGCTGGAGGTGCAGGAAGGGAGTATCTGCGCAGACGGTGCGGAGGTGAAGAGCAGGTACCGGAACTGGCTGAAAAACATCGGCTATATCCCTCAGATGATTTTCATGCTGGACGACACCATCCGCAGAAACGTTGCCTTCGGCGTTCATGATGAAAATATTGACGAGGAGAGAGTCTGGGAGGTTCTGCGGGAGGCGCAGCTGGACGAGTTTGTGAGAGAGCTGCCCGAGGGGCTGGATACGGGTATCGGTGAGCGGGGAATCCGGCTTTCCGGAGGCCAGCGGCAGCGCATCGGCATTGCGAGGGCGCTCTATTACGACCCGGAAGTGCTGATTCTGGACGAGGCCACATCCGCCCTGGACAATGATACGGAGGCGGCCATTATGGATTCCATCAACAGGCTTCACGGGAGAAAGACACTGGTCATCATTGCCCACAGGCTTCAGACCATTGAAAAGTGCGACCTGGTCTACCGGGTGGAAAACGGGCAGGCCATCGCGCAGCGATTATAAGGCAGGGCTCGAAAACGCAGGAGAGGAAATTTCAAGAGGTACTAGACGAAGGAAATTTCCTCTCAAGGAGGGTGCGTTGAAGAGCCATTGCCCTTTAGAGCCATCGCGCAGCGATTATAATAAGGAGATTATGTTTATGAAAAGTGTGGCAATCATTACTGCAAGAGGGGGCAGCAAGCGCATCCCCGGAAAAAATATCAGGGAATTCTGCGGCAAACCCATTCTGGCCTACTCCATAGAGGCAGCGTTAAAATCCGGCATGTTTGACCATGTAATGGTGTCCACAGACGACGGGGAAATAGCGGAAACGGCGAGAAGATACGGGGGAGAAGTCCCTTTCTTCCGCAGCGGGGAGACAGCCGGTGACTACGCCACCACCAATGATGTGCTGCTGGAGGTGCTGGAGGAGTATGAAAAAAGGGGAGAACATTTTGAACTGGGATGCTGTATTTATCCCACGGCGCCTTTTGTGACGGCAGGGAAACTGGCAGCCGCGGTGAAACGGCTGCTGGACAGCGATGCGGACACCCTGATTCCCGTGGTTCGTTTTTCCTATCCGCCGCAGCGCGCTATGCTGGTGCGGAACGAAAGGCTGGTGTTCGGACAGCCTGAATATATGGACAGCCGTTCGCAGGATTTGGAACCTCACTACCACGATGTGGGGCAATTTTACATTTTCAGGACGGAAGCCTTCCGGAAGAACAGGAAACTGATGCTGGGCAACATCCTGCCCCTGGTGGTACCGGAGACGGAGGTGCAGGATATTGATACGCTGACGGACTGGGAGATAGCGGAGATAAAATACCGGCGGCTGGCGGAGCGCTGATTCTTCGGGGATTATGCAGCAGGCAGGGCGGCATGGGGCACGGCGGTAAGGTGTGTTCATGCCATATACGGAAGCTGCCGAGGCTTCCCATAATAAAGACAGAGGATGGGCTATGGACGGAACGGCACGGAATGGGGCGGGGATGAAGCTGGCACTGCTTTCAAATGTAAACATGGATTTTGTTGTTCGTCTCCTGAAAAAGCGGGCGGAAACCTGGCAGGGGGAAGGATACGGCAATGAACTGGGGATTTTGATGAACCCGAACGCTTCTTATCACGCGTTTGGGCCGGACATCACTTTCCTGGTGATTGACTTGATGGAGCTTCTGGAGCATGAGCTGGAACCGGATGCGGCCGGGGCCAGGATAGACAGCTGGTTTAAAAGCCTGAAGGCATCCCTGCGGAAGGAAAGGATATACTATATTTCGGATGCATATTTATGGGGGGCCGAACTTTCCGTGTTGGCGGACGCAGGGCGGAAGGAGGCGCTGGAGCATCTGTGGCAGCAGCGGCTGGCGGAACTTTGCGGGGAGCGGAAGAATGTGAGGATACTTCCCTGCCGCCGGATTGTGGAATCTCTGGGAGAGGAGAAAGCCTTTTCCGTGAAAATGTGGTATATGGGAAAAATACCATTGGGAAACGAGGCGCAGAAGATGCTGTGTGAGTTGATTCTGGACATGGCGGAAGCAGAGGCCCGGGTGCCGAAGAAGGTGCTTCTTCTGGATTTGGACAACACACTTTGGGGCGGGCTTGCCGGGGAGCGGGAGCATACGCCGGTGGAGCTTTCGGAGGAGCACGGAGGGCTGGCCTATAAAAACCTCCAGAGGGTGATTCTGCAGATGCAGAAGCAGGGTGTGCTGCTGGGAATTGTGTCGAAGAATAACGAGGCGGATGCCATGGAAATCCTGGAGCGGCATCCGCATATGGTGCTTCGTCCCGGCGCATTTGCCGCCATGCGTATCAACTGGGCGCCAAAGCATGAGAATATCAGAGAGATAGCGGCAGAACTGAATCTGGGACCGGATTCTTTTGTGTTCTGGGATGATTCGCCCCAGGAGAGACAGCTGGTGAGAGAGATGCTGCCCCAGGTGGCGGTGCCTGATTTTCCGGAGCGGAAGGAAGAACTTGCCTTTGCCATGGTGGAGATTTACAGGAAATATTTTGCCAAATCCGCGGTGACGGAGGAGGACAGGGCCAGGACCGCGCAATATGCCGCAAATGCGGCGCGGAAGGAATTGGAGGAGGCCGTGGGAAGCTTTGAAAGCTACCTGGAACAGCTGGAAATCAGGGCAGTCCGGGTAAATCCCCGAAAGCATGGGGAACGGCTGGCGCAGCTGCTGAATAAGACGAATCAGTTTAATTTGACTACAAGGCGGTATACACAGGGGCAGATAGCGCGGCTGCAGGAGGCGCCTGACATCAGAACATACCTGTACAGCGTGTCTGACAGGTTTGGGGACAACGGAGTGGTGGCTGCGATAATGGCAGACTGCAGCAGCGGGATTCCTGTCCTGACGGATTTCGTTATGAGCTGCCGCATAATGGGGAAAAACATTGAATACGCCCTGGCGGAGGATGTGGAGAGAGATCTGCGGGAGAGAGGCTATGAGCGGCTGCGAGGGATTTATATACCGACAGCCAGGAATATGCCGGCGGCCGATTTGTACGAGCGGCTGGGGTACCGGAAGCTGGACCCGGAAGAACTGCGTGGGGATGTGTGGGGGAAGGAGGAGGTACCTGCGGAAGCATGTGTATATGAACTCCGGCTTGACCGTACCCCCCACAGAATGTATTATGTAAAAATAGAAGAGGAAAATGCGGAATGAAGGAAAAAGTGATTGCACTGATAGAAAATGCCCTGGAGCTTCCGGCGGGAACCATCACGGAAGACACCATGATAGAAGATGTGGAACAGTGGGACTCCCTTGCCCATGTGATGATTATCGGAGAACTGGAGGAGAAGCTGGGGATAGCGATTCCGCTGGAAGATGCAGCAGAACTGACAGGGATGCCGGAATTGCTGGAAGTATGTGAGGCGCTTCTGAGCGGCCGGGCAGGAGAGTAACGGGTTTCGGGGGCAGAGGAGGACACATGAGTGTAACGTTGCGGGAAATACGGGAGGAAGACCTGGAAAATATCATGCGCTGGCGTATGGCGCCGGATATTACCAGGTATATGAATACCAATCCCGAATTAACCCTGGAAGGGCAGAAAAAATGGCTGGATTCCATAAGGAGAAATCCGGATGTGATGTACTGGCTGATTCAGGTGGAGGAACAGCCTGCGGGCGTAATCAACCTGACAGGGCTGGAAAATCCGGAGGGCAGAGTGGGCTGGGCCTACTATGTGGGGGAAAAGCGGCTGCGCAGTATGGGAACCGCGCTTTCTCTGGAGATGGGACTGTATGACCACGCCCTGGTTTCGCTGGGGAAGAAGGCCGTATACAGCGATGTTTTCAGCCTGAACAAAGGGGTGATTCAGCTGCACAGGCTCTGCGGCTGCGAGACGGTGGAAGAGAAGAAGGCACATGTGTGCAAAGAGGGAATCTGGTATGATGTGACCTATATGAGGATGACGGCAGAGCGGTGGCTGGCAGTCAGAGACGGTAAAAAGTACGAAAAAATTGCGTTTCCGGACGTCTCCGGCATTTTTACCTGATCCTGGCTGAAGAAACAGATCCGCAGCTGCGTTGTGCAGGGAGAAGCTTGCCTGCCAGGTGCGGGAAAGAGCAGGGGTTTTGACAATCTGCATCAGTCGGAAGGCATATTGCCTGCCAGGTGTGGGAAGGAGCAGGACCGATTTTGAGACGGGGAACGGATAATGCCGGGATGCAGCATTGCTTCCGGCAGATATTTCATGTGAAAGGGAGCCGGTATGAATAAAGAAATCAAAATAGGAAGCCATATTATCAGCAAGGACACGCCCGCGTTTATTGTGGCGGAGATGTCGGCAAACCACAATATGGACTACAATCGTGCAGTAGAAATTATGCGGGCGGCGAAGGAAGCAGGGGCGGATGCCGTCAAGATTCAGACTTATACCGCGGATACCATAACGTTGGACAGCGATGCGCCCTGTTTTCAGATTACCCAGGGAACCTTGTGGGACGGAATCACGCTGCATAAGCTGTATCAGACGGCTTACACGCCCTGGGAGTGGCAGGCGAAGCTGAAGGAGACGGCGGAGGACATGGGGCTGGAATTTTTTTCTTCCCCCTTTGATTTCAGCAGTGTTGACTTTCTGGAGGGACTGCAGGTGCCGGCGTACAAGGTGGCGTCGTTTGAGATCACGGACATTCCCCTGATCCGCAAGATTGCCGGGCTTGGGAAACCGATTATCATGGCTACCGGCGTAGCCGGGCTTTCCGATATTGAACTGGCGGTGCGCACCTGTAAAGAGGCGGGCAATGAGGATGTGATTCTCTTAAAATGTACCTCGGCATATCCCACACCCTATGGGGATGTGAACCTGCGCACCATGCCTTCCATGGGGGAAACATTCGACTGTATTACAGGCTTGTCTGACCATACTATGGGAGGAGCGGTGGCAGGCGCGGCGGTGGCGCTGGGGGCTAAAATGGTGGAAAAGCATCTGACGTTAAGGCGTGCGGACGGAGGCCCGGATTCGGCGTTTTCCATGGAACCGGAGGAATTTAAGGCCATGGTTGACAATATCCGCATTATAGAGCAGTCCCTGGGAAAGGTGACCTATGAGCTGACGCCCGGACAGGCGAAAGAGAGGGAGCATTCCCGTTCCCTGTTTATCGCCCGGGACATGAAAGCGGGGGAGGTATTTACGCCGGAGAACCTGCGGAGCGTCAGGCCTGCAAACGGCCTTCACACCGTCTACTATGAGGAATTACTGGGAAAGAAGGCCGCTGCCGACGTGAAGGCGGGGACACCCATGAGCTGGGGGCTGGTGGATTTCGGCCGGGCTTAGGGAGGCAGAATTCCGTTTCCGGCTCGCCGGAGGACGGTAAGCGAGGGACAGAAAGGGCGCGGCCGGAGTGAAAGGGACAGAGGGCAGAGGATGATTTTGATACGTGCGGACGGAAATGCCCGCATTGGCATGGGACACCTGATGCGCTGCATGACAGTCGCGGAGGAACTGGCAATGCTGCAGGGGAGCAGGGAGGGGATCTGTTTTGTGTGCGCAGACGAGGCGTCCGGTGAGTTTGTGCGGGAAAACGGGTTCCGGAGTTATGTACTTGGGACGGATTACCGGGACATGGAATCGGAGCTTCCGCAGTGGAAAGAGGTATGGGCCCTTTCTCCGCATAAACGAGCCAAGGTGCTGGTGGACAGCTATTATGTGACGGATTTATACCTGGAAGCTTTGGGCAGGACGGGCTATACCGTTTTGATGGATGACTACGGAACCCACTGCTATCCGGTGGATTGTGTTATTAATTACAATGCGCCGGCCGATTTGGAGGCATATCGGAAATTATATGGGAAAACCGGGAGCAGGCTTCTGATTGGCAGCAGCTATACGCCCCTTCGACGTCAGTTCAGGATGGCTGCGGAGGGGAACCGGGAGGAAGGCCCTGAAAGCATGGGGCATAATTCGGGAGCCGGGGCAACGCCGTCAGTCCAGCCCTCCGGGAAGGAGGGGAACAAGCCGGAGAGGGCAGTCCAGCCGTCAATGGAGCCTTCCTGGACGAAGGGGAGCCAGCCGGAGGGGGCAGGCCAGGAATCCGTCCGGGAGGTACTGATTACCACAGGCGGCGGGGACAGCGGCAACATAGCCGGAAAGATATTGGACCGTATATACAATGACAATTTTTTGCTTCATGTGGTGACGGGACGGTTTCATCCGAATTTCCGGGAACTGCAGGAAACGGAAAAAAAGCATGGGAATATACAATTGCATCATGATGTAAAGGACATGGCAGGCCTGATGGCCCGCTGCCAGATTGCACTGACGGCCGGCGGCACTACCATTTATGAACTGGCGGCGCTGGGAGTGCCGTTTATCTGTTTTTCCTACGCGGAAAACCAGGAAGCGCTGGTGGCGTATATCGGGGAGAAAGAGATTGCGGATTCCGCAGGGAACTGGCATAAGGAACCGGAACCAACGCTTGACAGAATCGGAATCCTCTTTGAGAAACTGGCGAAGGACCCTGGAAGACGGGCATATTACCGCCGCAGGGAAAAGGGGATGGTTGACGGGGAAGGCGCGGTACGGCTGGCGCGGGAACTGCTGAAGCCTGATGCATAATACGCAGTCAGAAACCGCGAAGTGCAGGAAAAGGGCACGAAATGCAGTCAGAAACCGCGAAGTGCAGGAAAAGGACACGAAACGCGGTCAGAAGCCGCGAAGTGCAGGAAAAGGGCACAAAATGCAGTTATAAGCCGCGAAATGCAGGAAAAGGGCACGAAATGCGGTCAGGAGAGTTGTGAAATGCAGGAAAGGGGCATGAGATGAAAAAGGCAGTGAGACGGACAATGATATATGGCATTTTAGCCGTTTTTCTGTTTGGGGCGCTCTTCCTGGCAACTTTTCGAAGCCGCCGAAGCCAGGCGAAAGAGAATGCGGTACAGATAGTAGTCTTCGGCGACAGTGTGATGGGGCTGGTTCGGGACGAGACGGCAGTGCCTGCCCGGCTGCAGGCTCTGACAGGGAAAACGGTATTTAATGCCGCGCTGGGGGGAACCTGTGCTGCAAGAAGCAGGAATGACAGAGGAATGGATTTGACGATGGGTTCCCTGTCTCTTGTGGGACTGACGAGAGCCGTATGGGCGGAAGATTTCAGCGTGCAGCAGTCGGTCAGGATACAGGAAGACAATACCGAATATTTTGCGGAAACTATCGACGGCCTGGCGAAGACGGATTTTTCCCGGGCAGAGACTATCATAATACAGCAGGGACTGAACGATTACCATTCAGGTACGCTGATTGAAAATCCGGAGGACCCCTATGATGTGCATACCTATCTGGGAGCGCTTCGCACTTCGATCAAGGCTCTGAAAAAGGTGAATCCGGAGCTGCGCATTCTTCTGCTGACGCCCACGTTTGCCTGGTATGTGGCTCCTGAACAGACCTGTGACGAGATAGACTACGGCGGAGGGACGCTTTCGGATTATGTGGAGGCGGAAATCCGGCTGGCACAGGAACTGGATTTGGAGATTGTGGATCTGTATTATGATGTTTATTCGCGTGAAAACTGGGAAGATTGGGAAGCATATACCGTTGACGGCATTCATCCCAACGAAGCGGCGAGAGAAATGCTTGCACAGCGGATTGCGGAGAACTTGTAGTTCGCCCGAAAAGGCTGCTGTACAGCGAGGAACAGGAAGAAGCTATAACAGCAGAAACGGAACAAGACCCGATCATGTGAATTCGTGAAGCGGGTTCACCCTTAAGCGTTGCCGCACAGCGGGTAAATGAGGAGGAATGACAAATGATGTCACCTGCACAGGCATTTCAAATCTTATATGTAAGGATACGGCGGGAGTGGAGATATGCTTTTCTCACCTGCTTTTTCACGGGGCTGCTGGTACATATGCCCATGCTGCTGTCGGATATTCCGAATCATGACGGCCTGGACAGTATGTATTTCGACCAGAACATGATTACCTCAGGCAGGTGGTTCCTGTCGGTTGCCTGCGGTTTTTCTTCCTATTATACGATTCCTTGGGTTATCGGTTTACTGGGACTTACGTTTCTGGGCGTTGCGGCGGCGGCGCTGTGCGAGCTGCTGGAGGTGAGGAAGCTTTGGGCAGTGATGGGCATCAGCGCCCTGCTGGCGGTTTTTCCGGCACTGGCTTCCACCTTTGCCTACGTGTATACATTGGATGGGTATATGCTGGCGCTGATGCTGGCGGTGCTGGCAGTTTTGTTTACAAAGCGTTTCCGGACGGGATTCCTGGCGGGGGCGCTTTGCCTGGCATTCAGCATGGGGATTTATCAGGGGTACCTGCCATTTGCCATGATACTGTCCATATATGCCGTGCTGATGCTGCTGGCGGAGAACGGCGGACAGCAAGTTGCGGCGGAATGGGACGAAAAAAGGCTGAAGACGGCGAAGAAGCGCCGCTGGGAAGCGCCGAATGCTGAAAAAGCCACCCAAAGCGGCCGGGAAAAGCCGGGGGAGGACAGAGTCCGTCCGGGAGAGGGACGTGCCGGGGCAGGGACGGCGGAAACAATCCGGGTAATGCTGCATTATCTCTATATGGGTGTGCTGGGAGCCGGATTTTATTACGGAATTCTGCAGATTCTGCTCAGAATTCAGGGGAAGGAACTGGATACCTATCAGGGGATTAGCGGCATGGCCTCCGGAAATGCTTCAGGAGGGCTGCTATCGACGATTGCCGAAATGTATGTGGACTTTTTCAAATTTTCCCTGAAGGGAAATGTGCTGTTTCAGAATACTTTTTCGCTGGCCGCCTGGGTGTTGCTGGCGTTTTCCGCAGCCGCCGCGGTATTTTTGCACGGCCGTCGCAGAAAGTACTGGAAGAATCCGCATCTGTTGGTTATAATGGTAGCAGCGGTGCTGGCGCTGCCGTTGGCGACCAATATCATCTTGCTGGTATCGCCCGAGGTGAACTATCATCTGCTGATGCGCTATCAGTGGGTATTGTATGCCGTGGGGGCGGTGGCTCTGGCGGGAAACGGCGGCTGCGGCACAGGGATGAAGAAGGGTTCATGGCCGGAGTGGGGAGCGCTGCTGTCGGCGGCGATTCTGGTTTTCTGCTATTGTATAACGGACAATATCGCTTACGCAAACCTGCAGAAGCGGTATGAGAAGACTTATGCCTATTGTATACGGCTTCTTGACAGGATAGAACAGACGGAAGGATATTTTCCCGGTATTCCCATTGCCATGGTGGGGGTTGTGGGAGACGAACAGTACCCGGTGACGGATATCACATTGCCGGTGACATCGGGCATGATAGGCATGAATGGCGACAGCCTGCTGTACAGGGGGGATAATTACCGTATTTTCATCCGTAATTACCTGGGGGCGACGCTGAATATCCTGCCGCCGGAGGCAATGGCGGAGATGTATTATTCGGAGGAGTATACTGCCATGGACAGTTTCCCGGGGGAGAATTCCATCCGCATTATCGACGGCATCATGTATATCAAGACGGAGAATATGGAGCGGTAACGGACGTTCTTTAGCTTTGCAGCGCTGCAAGCTTGATGTCCCGTTGCCTGCAGCGGGGTTGTTGACTTGAAACAGGAGAGAAAATGGCACTTTTATCTATTGTTTTGCCGGCCTATAATGAAGAAGAGAATATAGCGAACACGGCGGGGGTGTTGTCCGGGCTTCTGGAGGAACAGGGCATTGACTACGAGCTGATATTTGTCAGTGACGGCTCGGGGGACGGGACATTTTCCGAAATCTGCAAGGCGGCGGAGAGGAACCCGCGTATCAGAGGCGCGGAATTTTCCCGCAATTTCGGCAAGGAGCCGGCAATTTTTGCCGGGCTGGAGATGACAAGGGGGAATGCGGTCATTGTGATGGACTGTGACCTGCAGCACCCGCCCCAGGTGATTCCGCAGATGTGGAAGCTCTGGCAGGAGGGCGCCGAGGTAGTGGAGGGCATAAAAGTGAGCCGGGGAAAGGAAAGCCCGGTACACAGGCTTTCCGCGGGATTGTTTTATAAGGTTATGAGTAAGCTGATTAATATGGATATGGACGCATCCTCGGATTTCAAGCTCCTGGACCGCAAGGTGGTGGACGTGCTGCTGACACTGCCGGAACGAAATACCTTTTTCCGGGCGTTGAGCTTCTGGGTGGGCTTTCGGACGGAGTCTGTCACTTATGAAGTGCAGGAGCGGCAGTACGGGAAGAGCAAATGGTCCTTTTTCAGCCTGATGAAGTATGCCGTAACCAATGCCACTTCCTTCAGCACGCTTCCGCTGCAGCTGGTGACGGTAATGGGTGTGATTGCCATATTATTCAGCGTGGTGCTGTTTGTCCAGACATTGGTGAAGTATCTTTCCGGAACGGCTGTGGAGGGATTTACCACGGTGATTTTTCTGATCTTAATTATCGGCGGTTTTCTGATGCTGAGCCTGGGGATTATCGGACATTATATCGCGCGGATTTATGAGGAAGTAAAGGGCAGGCCCAAATATATCATCAGCAGGACGACATGGGATCCGGATCCGCCGGTTCGCTGAGTGTTTCGTATAAAGAATTTTCAATCGGCCATAAGCTGAAAATAAACATCAGACATAAAAAGAAAAGAGGTAAGCCATGATTAATTTCAATGTACCACCACATGCCCCGAAAGCGTATGAATATATTCAGGAGTGTGTCAGAAACCAGAAAATATGCGGTGACGGCCCGTACACCAAAAAGTGCAATGAATGGATTGAACGAAAGACAGGGACGGCAAAATGCCTGCTGACAACTTCCTGTACGCACGCGACAGAGCTTGCGGCGCTGCTGCTTCCCGGGATTGGGCCGGGGGATGAGGTTATCATGCCCTCGTTTACTTTCGTGTCAACGGCCGATGCCTTCGTGCTTCGGGGAGCGGTGCCGGTGTTTGTGGATATCAGGCCGGATACCATGAATATTGATGAAAAGCGGATAGAAGAAGCGATTACGGAGCGGACCAAAGCCATAGTGCCGGTACACTATGCCGGCGTGGCCTGCGAGATGGATACCATCATGGATATCGCAAAACGCCATGGGCTGGCAGTGATTGAGGATGCGGCCCAGGGGATCATGGCCTCCTACAAGGGACAGGCCCTGGGGACCTTCGGCAACTTTGGCTGTTTCAGCTTTCATGAGACCAAGAACTACAGTATGGGTGAGGGTGGAGCGCTTCTGATACGGGATTCGAAAGATGTGGAAGAGGCGGAGATTATCAGGGAGAAAGGTACCAACCGCAGCAAATATTATCGGGGGCAGATTGACAAGTATACATGGATCAACTACGGTTCCTCCTATCTGCCCAGCGATATGAACGCAGCCTATCTGTATGCCCAGCTGGAGATTGCGGAGGAGATAAATGAGTCCAGGCTTTTCTGCTGGAACCGCTATTATGAGAATCTGAAGCCGCTGGCGGAGGCGGGAAAGATAGAACTGCCTGTGGTTCCGGAGGGATGTGTGCATAACGGGCATATGTTCTATATCAAGGCGGCAGATCTCGGGGAGCGGACGGAGCTGATAGATTATCTGAAAAAAAATGACATTCATTCGGTATTTCATTATATTCCGCTCCATACCGCGCCGGCGGGGCTGAAGTTCGGCCGTTTCCACGGGGAGGACAGATACACTACCAGGGAGAGCGAGCGGCTGGCACGCCTGCCCATGTATTACGGGCTGACAGGGGAACAGGTAGATTATATCTGTGATACCGTGAAAAAGTTTTATGCATAGGCTCCGGTATCAGGGAGAGGAGATTTGATGCAGGGTGTAAAAAAGGCGGCGGCACATATGGCGCCCGTTGTCAGAGGGATGCTTTTTACGGGATTTACCATTCAGATTCTCTTCGGCCTGGCCTGGATGTGCCGAAATTTCGGGCATATTCAGGACTTCGGGGAAGCAGAGTCTGTTCTGTATGGGGCAATCCTGCGCCTGTGCGGGGAGAATCCCCAGATATTGTACCTGCTGCAGCTTGCGGCGGCATTCTGGGCAGGGTATTATTTTTTGGAGAAGCTGCAGCCCTCCGGCAGAGGGATTGTCGGAAAAGGCCGGGGGATATGGAGGGCGCTGGTTCTCCTGTCCTGTCCCTTTGCCATGCAGTGCCATCTTGCGCTTCTGCCCTTTTCGCTCATGAATTCCCTGTTTCTGCTGATGCTTTCGTTTGTACTGCAGGCAGCGGGACGGAGGAGGGAAGCGCCGCGTATACAGCCGGCAGCGCCTGCTTCCGGGCGCGGGCGCGTGGCGGTGCTTCTGGTGCTGGCAGTCTTCTGCGGCGGGTTGTGGGCGGTGCTGTCCGGTGCGGCGGATACCGCCGGGCGGGAAGAGACGGGACGCAGCATCGAAGCGGCCATGGCAAGACGCCTTGCCTGGCCAACCATATGGGTGGACCATGACAATTGGACGGAAGATTTACAGGAGATTACCGGGGAAGTGGTGTGGGATGCGTCCCTGACACCCGGGAATATGGAGCATCTGGAGGCAGCCATCGAAGAAAAGGTATCGCCGAAGGCGGCAAGGGCATATTACCGGCAGATCGCGGAGACGGGGTGGAAGGCGCATGCATCCATGGTGGTCCGGCAGATTGGCTGGGATGTGCTCGGCTATACGGTGACACCTGTGATTATGCAGATTCAGCTTCGGGGAGGCGCATACGTTTCCCATACCGGGAGAAATTATGAGATTATGGGCGGGAGAGCGCCTATTTTGACGCGAAATTATGTGGATTATTACAGTTGGTGGTTTGTGACAATGATTTTTCTGACACTGATGTCAGCTGCGCTTAAGCTGTCTGCGGGAGAGAAAATCCGCTGGCGCAGTGGGGCGGTTACCGCCGTGCTTTCCCTGTTTTTCTGCGGAATTCTGGTGGGGATACTTGTGCTGCGCGGTGCGGGGATAATGGATTATAAATATACGGCGGCAGTGAATCAACTGTGGCTTGTTCCGGCGCTGATGCAGGCTTGGGGCGGCGGGCAGGGACGGGATAAGTGCCCGGGGGAGCCGGCTGCGGCGCCTTTGCAGGAATCAGTGATTTCTTGATAATGGCCTCCGGAGGCGAAGCGGGAAAGGAGTAGGAGAGATTGGGAGTACAGTTATTGATTTTGGCTGTTTTGCTGCTGGCGGCTCCTGCCGTTGTGGGCGGACTGTTTCTGAAGGCGGATAAACTGGGCGGCCATCTGGTCTTTCGCTGGGTCAGCGGGCAGTTCCTTCTGTGGGCGGGCTTTCAGCTGATCAGCGTACCCTTGATTATTCAGGAACACAGCTTCAGCCGCCTGGTGCAGCTGTTTACAGGATATGTTGCGGCAATGGCGCTTCTGGCTGTGGCCGTGGAGATCCAGCGTCTGGTGAAGGGGCGTAAGCCGTCGCCGGACCGGACAAGGGGGCAGGGAAGCGGGGACACCCCGGCATCGGGTGTCCTGCTCTGGCTGGTTTTCTGGGGGGTGCTGCTGCTTCAGCTGGTTCAGGCAGTGCGGCTTTCCTATGCGGATACGGACGACGCATACTATGTGGCGATATCATCCATCACCCAGGAGGCGGATACCATGTACCGGAAGCTTCCTTACACGGGAGGGTCGACGCTGATGGATATCAGGCATGGGCTGGCACCGTTTCCGATTTGGATATCCTTTCTGGCAAGGATGTCGGGGATGCCGGCGATAACGGTGGCAAAAGTGGTGCTGCCGGTGGTGCTGATTGCCATGACATATGGGATATTTTATCTGTTCGGCAGAGTTTTATTTCCGGAAGGGGGGAGGCAGCTGCCGCTGTTTCTTGTATTTGCGGAGGTGCTGGTCCTGTTCGGAAATTATTCCATCTACACGGCGGAAAACTTTCTGATTGCCAGGAGCCGTCAGGGAAAAGCGGCTCTGGCGAATATCGTGATTCCGTTTCTTGTCTTTCTGATGCTCCTTCTTCTGAAGAAGCTGCAGGAGAAACAGCGGATACAGGTGTCATTTTACCTTTTGCTGGGAGCTGCGGCGGTGACGGGATGCCTGTGCAGTACGCTTGGGGCGTTTCTGGTTTGCCTGGCTGTAGGAATTGCCGGATTGCTGGGAGCGCTGTGCTATAAGCGCATCCGGGTGCTTTTTCCCCTGTGCGCCTGCTGCGTTCCCTGTGCGGCGTATGCGCTGATTTATCTGCTGCTGGAGTGAGTGAAGCGCTTATAAAGGCATATGGCCGGATAAAGGGTACCGGGAGGGCATATGCGGAACTTAATTGTTGGGAGAGACCATGGGAATTGATATGTTAGCACTGTTTCGGGATTATATGGGTACGGGAATGATTGTGATCTGGTATCTGATAGCCCTGCTTTATCTGTGGATGAAGGAAAAAAGACGTTATATGCGCATTCTTTTTATCTATATGCCGGTTGTGCTTCTGGTACTGTACTTTAACCCGCTGTTTGCGCAGCTGGTATATAAAGTCACAGGGGACGAGGTATATTACCGGATTCTGTGGCTGCTGCCGATTACCGTGGTAATCGCGTATACCTGTGTGTGCATCACGGGATGTATTGCGCAGGTCAAACCGCCCCAGGGGAGTCTTTTCCATGCCTGGAGGGGATTGCCGGCGGATCTGGCAGCGCTGTGTATGGCGGGGGCGCTTGCGGTTTCCGGCAGCCTGATTTACAGCAGCCCGCTTTTTTCGAAGGCGGAGAACCTGTATCATGTGCCGGACAGCGTGGTCCATATCTGTGATGCTATCAATGTGCCGGGCAGGGAAGTGATGGCGGCTTTTCCGCTGGATTTGGTGCCTTATGTAAGGCAGTATTCCGCTTTTGTCTGCATGCCCTACGGGAGGGAGATGACAGTGGACAGATGGAATTACCATGACCCGCTCTGTGACGCCCTGGAACAGGACCCCGTTGACCTGGAGGTACTGGTACCGCTGGCAAGGGAGGCGGCCTGTCATTACTGTATCCTGCCGGCAGACCGAAAGCTGACGGGAGATCCGCAGGCTTTCGGCTGGACATGGTTTGCAGAGATAGACGGCTATGTGATCTACAGAGATTCGGCTGTAGAATTGTGGAATCCGGAAACTCAATCATTCCAGTAAATGACTGAAGTAGTTGAGCGCATACACAAAGCGTTCGGCTACTTTTTTGCGTCCGGCCAGATTCAGGTGCAGATGATCCGTCAGATATTCCGGCGCCTGGTCTTCGTTTATGGTACCATACAGGTTATCCACGAAGGTGACCCCCCTGGAGTTACAGGAAGCATACTGCTTGATCACATAGGTACTGAGTACATCCCAGCCGTACCGCTGGATATCACTGCTGATGTAATCTCCGTTTTCGTCCAGCCCATAGGCATAGGTGGGGGACATGACGATGATGCGCAGATTGGGATAAAAATAATGAAGGAGTTCAATACCGGCCTCCGTATTGCCGGTAAACTGTGTGACATCCGTATCTTTCGCATCATTATACATGGGATGGCCGGCCAGATAATCGCTGCCGTCGTACATGACCACCACCACATCCACAGTGGCGAGGTCAACGGAAGTCAGGGTATTGTATACGTCCCAGGCTTCGGCGGGCGCGCTGTCTCCCAGAAGATCCATTCCCTTGTGGAACTCGGCGTCCGTATCTTCATGATATCCCGTCGCCAGAGAGCAGAGCCAGTAAAAATTAAAGATATCCATGGGATGCGCCGCCGCGTCCAGGCTGTCGCCGTCCGCAGCCAGATAGCTGCCGCTGACGGAACAGTTATATACGGTGGCGCCTGTCATCTGCGCAATGAGAGTGGCAAGGTTATCTTCGGAACTCCTGTCGTCCGCAAAAGGGGCATTGCCGAATGCGACTATGGTGGTGCCCTCCCCATAGTGCTTGTACACGGGATTGCCTTCCGCATCAAAGAGGGGGAGTATGGTGTCGAAGTTATCCTCATAGGTTCCAGGCCCGTCTTTGAAGATTTCGCTCAGGTCCACGTGGACTCCGAAATTCGCTATTTTGTAGACCAGGCCGCATATAAACAGCAGAAAGACGGTGAGGAGGGCAATGTGTAAGACCCGGAAGGGACGGTCATTCTTTTTTCCCTTTTTCCCGGCAGCAGCGGGATGCGCGTCCTCCGAAGCCGGTTCTGCGGACGCTTCCGCGGCGCCGTCATTTTCCAGGTCTATAATATCGATATCCGGTATGGGAAGGGTGTTGCCCCGTTGTGTGTCGTTAGCGTTTCGCTTATTTTTCATACGGTACTCCGTTTCTTTTTTATTTATCATTTTACTATTATGGAGCGGGAAAGTCTACATTATTAATACGATTTAAAACATTTTAAGAAATTATAAAGAATTGTAGTTCTTACTTGAACATGTGATGCTGAAATGCTATAATATTACAGATTTATTACGGGATTTGGATTTGGGAAGCGGGTAAGCATGAATTTTATATTCAGCTTCTGGCAGATGTCCGCGGAAGCGGGCATGGGGAAAGGTGAAAAATACGCTTTCATGCTGTTGCATTCATGTCTGCGAAAGCGGACGGGGGTAGGAAAATGAAAAACTTTTTGAAACGTGGCAGGAACAGTGATTCCGGGAAGATGGATCCTTTCATGGAGAGGGATACCTATTGGGACGAGGACGAAAATGTATATGACTGGGACAGCGCGGAAGAAGACAGTGCTTACATAGAAGAAGCGGCGGAGGAACCTGAAGAGCGGGAAGAACTGGAAGAAGCAGATACAGGCTATGAGCCGGTTGACGACGAAGTGAGTTACTCCGAGGCTGTGGAACATGAAAGCGATGATGGGAGCCGTGTGAGGTTCCCGATGCGGGACAGAAGGGATGCGTTTATGCTGTCCGAAGAGGAAAGGGAGACGGAACCGGATTCATATGGGTTCGGGGAAGGGACAGCGGGCGAGGCGCACTATGGGCCGGAGGAAACCATGGAAGCAGACGGGGCATACTATGGGCCGGAAGGAGCCATGGAAGCGGACGAGGCGCACTATGGGCCGGAGGAAACCATGGAGGCGGACGGGATGTACTATGGGTCGGAGGAAACCATGGAGGCGGATGAGGTGTACTATGAGCCGGATGAAGCCATGGAAGCGGACGGGGTATATTATGGGCCGGATGAAGCTGTGAATGCGGAGAACGGGGATTTTGCTTCCGGAGAGTCGGGGGATATCTGGTATGAAGAGGAACCGGCATCCCGGGACCTGGCAGGCGGTTATACGGATGAGCGGTATGACGATGCGGTCGCCGATCGCTATGGTTTCGAGGCGGAAAACGGAGCCGAACCGTATGGCAGACAGGCAGCATTTCGTGATACGCAGGAAGAGGAGGGCGATTTCTGGCAGGAAAATGCGGTAACGCCCGCCGGAAACCACAGCAGGGCAGGGAATCGCGGGGCTGCACGTCCGGCGAAGCCGGCAGCGAATAAGCAGGCAGCGGGCAGGAACAGGCAGACCGCAGGCAGCGGTGGGGGAGGCGGACTTTTTGCAAGGCTGGGAAGCGCCGTCCGCGGCATGGATGTCATGGACAGGGTGATGGTGATAACCGGTGTGGCGGTACTGGTGCTGGCCATTGTGACAGGCGGCATATTTATCCGTATTAATACCAATAAAAAGCAGATTGCCAGCTTTGCCGATGTAGGCAGGGAGCTGGAAGGAATTAACATGATAGGCGAGAGCGGGCTGCTGGCTGTGGCAGGCGTGCAGATGGCCAGGCTCAATGCGGAGACGCCGGCTCCGGAGGAAGAACCCGATGACGGCTATCACGAGAACGGCTACGAGCGGGAAGTATCCGTAGAGCCGAGTTTTACATCGGTTCAAAAGGATTTAAAGATAAAATTCATCAACAAAAAATCGGATAAACTGGTGGCAAACGTCCCCTTCTCCGTAACGGTTACCGACCCTGACGGGAAGTCGCAGATCTGGTCCGATGATGATATGGACGGAATTATCCATAAGAAAGAACTTAAGCCCGGCACATATCAGGTGGCAATGGAACCGCTGACCGACAAAAAATATGCGGGTTACAGCCTTTTTACGGACAGCCGGTCCGTGGAGGTGAAAAAGGAAATTGCCTACGAAAAGGTTAATGTGGCAAATGAGGTGAAGAAGGAAAGCGAGGTCAATGCCGCAAAGGAGGACACCAGAAAGAATGAGACAGTGGTGGAATCCACGCTGAAGGATACGGTGGCCTGGGTGGAGAGCAAGGTGATATCGGCTACTTACAATGAGGTGGCAAAGAATACCATACCGGATCCCGTGACGCTGGCAGTGGCCACGGCGCAGCGGGTGCTGTATCTGAGTGCGGAGGAATCCGAAGTGCCGATCACGGAGGGTTCAAGTCCGGAAGTCTCGGAGGAGCCGCCCGCAGATCCCACGGAGGAACCCACGCCGGAACCCACAGAGGCACCCACACCGGAACCCACGGAGGCGCCCACGCCAGAACCCACAGAGGCACCCACGCCGGAACCCACGGCGACGCCTACACCGGAACCTACAGAGGCGCCCACACCGGAACCCACGGAGGCGCCCACGCCGCCGCCCACAGCGACACCTACGCCTGTTCCGACAGCAACGCCTACGCCTGTTCCGACAGCAACGCCGACGCCGACACCCCCGGTGCTGGCAAAGGGAACCGTATCGGTAACGCCGGAAGAGCTGAATGCGGTGCCGGGCAATGTGCTGGCGGCAAAAGCGACGGCAGCGGGATTCACAGCTGGCCAGAAGGTTGTGTATGCGGTTGTTTCCAGCAATACGGCAGTAGCTACGGCAACGGTGGATGCGGCAGGTAATATCAATGTCACTGCTGTGGCGGACGGGACGGCGCTGATTACAGTGGCGGCGAACTATGAAAACGGCGGGGCGGAGACCCAGGCCACGGCATCCATACGTGTCAGCGTCCTGGGCAGCAATACCCTTACGCTGGATAAAACCGCGCTGACGGTGTATGCAGAGGTACCTGCGGTGATTAACGCACTGTTTTCCAATACGCTGGCGGGCCTGCCCGAGGTGACGGCGGAATCTTCGGATACCGGAATTGCCGCAGTGAAGGTGGATAAGGCAGCGATAACCGTTACAGGCGTCAAGGAGGGCACGGCAGTTATAACCGTGAAGTGCAGGTACGGGAACCAGGACTTGAGCGCAACCTGTAATGTCACGGTTCGCAGGCATCCCCGTGAGGACAATGTGACTTTGCTGAAGGATGCAGGCGGCCAGCAGCTGTATGTGCTGGTGGATAATGAATACAGGGAAGCTACCAGGGCGGATTACTACACGGCAGATAAATTTTACATAAAAGGCGAAGCAAAATACACCGGATGGCAGACGCTGGAAGGTAAGGTATATTATTTCAAGGCAGACGGCAGCAAGGTTACCGGTGAGCAGATTATCCAGGGCGCGAAATACAATTTTGCCAGCGACGGTTCCCTGGTGACGGGGAGCAACGGTACCGTGGGTATCGACGTATCCAAATGGAACGGCAAAATCGACTGGAACGCTGTGAAGAATTCCGGCATTTCCTATGTGATTATCCGCTGCGGCTACAGGGGTTCCGCCCAGGGAAGCCTGATTGAAGACCCGAAGTTTGAGACCAATATCAAGGGCGCAACGGCGGCGGGGCTGAAAGTGGGCGTATACTTCTTCTCCCAGGCAGTGGACGAGACGGAAGCGGTGGAGGAAGCTTCCATGGTATTGGATCAGATCAGGAATTACAAGATTTCCTATCCGGTCTTCCTGGATGTGGAAGCCAGCGGCGGACGGGCGGATAAGATTGATAAGGCCACCAGGACCGCAGTGTGCAAGGCCTTCTGCCAGACGATCCAGAACAGCGGCTATACGGCGGGTATTTATGCCAACAAGACATGGCTGGAGAGTAAGATTGATACCGGAAGCCTGAGCGCTTACAAGATCTGGCTGGCCCAGTATGCTGCCAAGCCCACATACAAGGGCAGATACGACCTGTGGCAGTACAGGTCAACCGGCAGCGTCAGCGGAATCAGCGGAAATGTGGATTTCAATATCAGCTATCTTGGATATTAAGGGGACATTTTCCGCCGCACCGGTTATAATGTGTGAAAAAGGGCAGCTTCGGCAGAGGTATCTGCTGGGGCTGTTTTTTTGAAAATCCACGGCGGAGGGCCGGATAAACCGGAAGGCGCCCTGTATCGGACAGGGAAAGAATGGCCGACTTTACAATTGACATAATTTGGAAGAGTCCGTATAATGAGTTTAGTTGATTGTTTTGTGTGCCGTATGGATCTTTTCTTTTCAGCAATACTAATATCAAATACATTTTACGACAAAAGGAGTAGAAAAATGCGAACTTATCTTGTGACAGGAGGCGCCGGATTTATCGGCTCCAATTATATTCAGTATATGTTTCGGAAATACGGTGAGGAAATCCGCATTATCAATGTGGACCTGCTGACTTATGCGGGAAATCTGGAGAACCTGAAGGATATCGAGAACAGCCCCAACTATACCTTCGTCAGGGCGGATATCTGCGACAAGGAAGCCATCGCCGGGATTTTTGCGGAAAACGACATTGACAGGGTGGTGCATTTTGCGGCGGAGAGCCATGTGGACAGAAGCATCCGCAATCCGGAGGTTTTTGTGCAGACCAATGTGCTGGGGACGGCGGTTATGCTGAACTGCGCCAAGGCAGCCTGGGAGCTTCCGGACGGTAGTTTTAAGGAAGGGAAGAAGTTCCTGCATGTGTCCACGGATGAGGTATATGGCTCGCTGCCCGAGGATGAAAACGCATTCTTTTACGAGACCACGCCCTATGATCCCCACAGCCCCTATTCCGCCAGCAAGGCGGCAGCGGACATGCTGGTGAAGTCTTACATGGATACTTATCATTTTCCGGCAAATATCACCAACTGCTCCAATAATTACGGACCCTACCAGTTCCCGGAAAAGCTGATTCCGCTGATGATCAACAATGCGCTGCAGGGAAGGAAGCTTCCGGTGTACGGAGACGGCAAAAATGTTCGTGACTGGCTGTATGTGGAGGACCATGCCAAGGCCATCGATATGGTGCAGGAGCAGGGACGCCTGTTTGAAACCTACAATATCGGCGGGCATAACGAGAAGCAGAATCTGGAGATTATCCACACGATTATAGAAGTGCTGCAGGAGAAGCTGCCGGATTCCGATCCCAGAAAAGCCCATGTGAGTACGGACCTGATTCAGTATGTGGAGGACCGCAAGGGCCATGACCGCAGATATGCCATTGCGCCTGACAAGATTAAGGCAGAGATCGGATGGTATCCCGAAACCATGTTTAAAGACGGTATCCGAAAGACAATTGAGTGGTATTTCGATCATGAGGACTGGATGAAGAATGTGACCAGCGGCGATTACCAGAAGTATTACACAGAGATGTACGAAAAGTAGGAAACGGGCAGGGTTTTTCGCTGCGAAGGAAGAACGATAGAAAACGGAGGAAGATTGATGAAGGGAATTATATTGGCGGGGGGTTCCGGCACCAGGCTGTATCCTCTGACAGAGGCGATTTCCAAACAGATAATGCCGGTGTACGACAAACCGATGATTTATTATCCGTTGTCCACACTGATGCTGGCGGGAATCCGTGAGATTCTGATTATCTCTACGCCCAGGGATGTGCCTGTATTCCGGGAGCTTTTAAAAGACGGGCATCAGCTTGGGATGGAGCTGTCCTATGCGGTGCAGGAGCAGCCAAATGGGCTGGCGGAGGCGTTCCTGATCGGGGCTGACTTTATCGGAAACGACAGAGTGGCGCTGGTGCTGGGGGATAATATTTTCTACGGACAGAGTTTTTCCAGAGTGTTGAAGAGCGTGGCTGCCAGGAAAAAAGGAGCTACCATTTTCGGCTACTATGTCCGCGACCCCAGGGAGTACGGCGTGGTGGAATTTGACGAGAACGGCAATGCCCTCTCCATTGAGGAGAAACCGGAAAAACCCAGGAGCAATTATGCGGTTCCCGGCCTGTATTTTTATGACGAAAATGTAGTCGAGATTGCCAGGAATGTGAAGCCTTCAGCCAGGGGGGAGCTGGAGATTACCAGTGTCAACAATGCTTACCTGGAGCGGGGGATGCTGCATGTAGAGACTCTGGGACGGGGCTTTGCCTGGCTGGATACCGGAAATCACGATGCGCTGCTGGATGCGGCGGACTTTGTGGCGGCATTCCAGAAGCGGCAGGGACTCTATATTTCCTGCATTGAGGAAATCGCGTACAAGAGAGGCTTTATTGACAAGGAACAGCTGCTGAAGCTGGCGGAGCCGCTGATGAAGACAAATTACGGAAAATATCTGGTAGAGGTAGCAAATGGACTCTAAGCTGCGGAGGATGGCAATCCTGTCGTCCATGGCCGTGATCCTGCTGGTGTCCCTTCTGGTACTCTATATCAACAGGCCGCCCGGGAACAGCGGGAACAGGGCGTCCCAGGCCACACAGAGTCCCTTGCCGCAGGAGGATGAGGGGGAGCAGGAGGCCAGGAAGCCGGGACAGATAGGAGACGATCTGTCGGCGTTTCTCAGGGACAATACTTTTTTTGACCAGGAAGTGAATCCCGTCCTGGAGGCGGCGAAGGATAATGCGGCCAGGCTGTCGCTGGTGGTGACTTCCGTGGAGAAGGATCTCCGCATCCAGATTGTGGACACAAAGGGGAACCCGGTGACGGGGAAAAGCTTTTTTGTGGAACTGGAAGGCCTTGGAGAGTATAAGGACCTGGATAAGGACGGCATTATCTATATCGGCGACCTGCCGGCGGGAGAGTATTATGTGGAGCTGATGCCCATGGAAGGCTACCGCGTGCCGGCCAACGAGACCAGGGTGCGGGTGAAGGACAAGGTGGAGTATGTGGCCATCGACGATATTTCCCTTTTGATCAAGACAGAGGAGGAGATTGACGCCGAGGCTGAGGATACGGCCGTGATGGATGCCCTGGAGGACGCGGATAAAACGGAAATCAAAAAGATTCAGAAGTCTACGGCAAATTCGCAGGTGGGCATCGACGTCTCCAAGTGGAACGGCGAGATTGACTGGGACAGAGTACAGAATGCAGGAGTGGAATTTGCCATTATCCGGGCCGGTTACCGCGGCTCGGTGACGGGTAGCCTGGTAGAGGACCCTAATTTTAAGGCCAATATACGGGGCGCCGCTGCCAGCGGGCTGCCGGTGGGCGTTTATTTCTTTACTCAGGCGGTAAACGAGGTGGAGGCAGTGGAAGAGGCTTCCGCGGTACTGGAGCTGATTCGGGAATACAACCTGGACTATCCGGTATTTATCGATACCGAGGGCGCAGGAGGAAACGGAAGGGCGGATAATCTGGACGTGGATACCAGGACAAGGGTCTGCGAGGCGTTCTGCAGTACCATTGCAAACGCGGGCTATACCGCGGGCGTCTATGCCAGCCGGAACTGGTATAATCATTATCTGTATGCGAATAAGCTGGAGAACTATTGTATCTGGCTTGCGGAGTACCGCAGCGTGCCGCTATACCAGGGGTACTACCAAATGTGGCAGTATACATCCCAGGGCAGTGTGGACGGTATTGAAGGAAATGTTGACATGAATGTCAGTTATTTGCCCAATTAGTATGGCCGGACAGAGAGTTACCGATACATGGAAAAATACAATGCGGAGAGCTTCCGCCGGCGCCGGGGATACGGCCGGCGCGCAGCGGAGGCGGCGAGGAGGGTTTGACATGGGAAAAATCAGTGTGGAGACATGTGAAATCGAGGGATTAAAGGTGATTACCCCCAAGGTTTTCGGAGACGAAAGGGGATATTTTTTTGAGTCTTATCAGTATGAGGACTACAAGGCGGCGGGGATTGACCAGGTATTTGTGCAGGACAACCAGTCTTCCGGAAGGCGCGGTGTGCTGCGAGGCCTTCATTTCCAGAAAGAATTCCCCCAGGACAAGCTGGTACGGGCGATCCGGGGCGAGGTATTTGATGTGGCCGTGGATTTGAGGAAAGGTTCTTCTACTTTCGGTAAGTGGTTCGGGGTTGTACTCTCCGAGGAGAACAAGAAGCAGTTTTTTATACCGAAGGATTTTGCGCACGGCTATCTGGTGCTTTCCGATTACGCGGAATTCTGCTATAAATGTACGGAATTTTATCATCCCGGCGATGAGGGCGGGCTGCTGTACAATGACCCTGCCATCGGCATAGAGTGGCCGATTCCTGAGGGAATGGAGCTGGTGATGGTGGAGCGTGACAGGAGCTGGGGCGGGCTTGCCCAATGCGAGAAGAAATTTTAGTCCCCGGGTAACGGCCAAATGATTGTCTGCGCATGATGAGCCGGGCAGCTGCGTCAGGATGGCGGAATACCCGGGGCGGACAGCGGGAGCGAGGTAAGGGGTTTAACTATGAAGATAAGCAAAAAAGGCGGAATTGCCATATTTTCATCCATAGGGATATTGATGGGACTGCTCATTGTTCTGCACCAGAATCCCGGGCCAGGCGCAAACCCGCAGGAGGAACTGCTGAAGAAAATTATTTCCTGTATACTGATTCTTGCCGCATGTGTCGTGTTTGCGAAATGGTATGAGAAATTTACTACGATTCCGGTGGAGTTGTACCAGAGCAGGCATCTGATCTGGAAGCTGGCGAAAAACGATTTTAAAAAACGTTATGCGGGTTCCTATATGGGAGCGGTCTGGGCACTGGCGCAGCCGGTGGTGACCGTGGGAATGTACTACATTGTATTTGACAAGCTGATGGGGAATGCGGGCCGTGGGGCGGAGGGGATACCCTTTGTGCTTTTTCTGACTGCCGGGCTGGTGCCCTGGTTCTATTTTAACGAGGCCCTGAATAACGGCACAAATGCCCTGCGGGAATACGACTATCTGGTGAAGAAGGTCGTATTTAAGATCAGCATTCTTCCTATTATCAAAATCATAGCGGCAACTTTTATTCATGTTTTTTTTGTGGGAGTACTGCTGCTTGTGGCCGCGCTGTACGGATATTACCCAACCGTATATACGGTCCAGGTGGTATATTACAGTTTCTGTCTGTTTATTTTTGTGTTGGCGCTCTGCTATGCGAGCTGTTCCGTCGTGGTCTTTTTTAAGGATTTGACGCAGATTATCAACATCGTGCTGCAGATTGGGATCTGGGCTACCCCTATCCTGTGGAATATCGAAGCGGCGCCGGCGGGATGGGTGCTTGTGCTGAAGCTGAATCCGCTGGTGTATGTGGTGGAAGGATACCGCAGCGCCATATATGGGAGGCAGTGGTTTTTCCAGGATTTTTTCTCCACCATGTATTTCTGGATTGTGACGGTGGCGCTGTTCGGCCTGGGGGCGGCAGTGTTCCGGCGGCTGAAGGTGCATTTTGCGGATGTTTTGTAGTTGCCTGGGGGTATCATGAAAGACAGAGAGACGAAGATACAGGTGCAGGAGGTGGATGTCCCTGCAATTGAAATTAAAGATGTGGTAAAGGTGTACAAGCTGTATGACAGGGCCAGGGACAGGGTAAAGGAATCCCTGGGCCTGGGCAGGAAACAGGCTCATAAGCTGCACTATGCCTTAAACGGCGTCAGCATGAACATTTACCGCGGCGAGACTGTGGGCATCATCGGCACCAACGGATCAGGCAAGTCCACCATATTGAAAATCATCACCGGGGTGCTTAATCCCACCGCAGGGGAGGCCCATGTGGCGGGGCGGATTTCGGCGCTTCTGGAGTTGGGCGCCGGTTTTAACATGGAATATAACGGCATCGAAAATGTGTACCTCAACGGTACCATGATGGGCTTTACGGACAGGGAAATCGATGCCAAGCTGCCGGAAATCCTGGAATTTGCCGATATCGGGGATTATGTGAACCAACCGGTGAAGACCTATTCCAGCGGTATGTTCGTGCGGCTGGCTTTTGCGGTCGCCATCAATATTGAGCCGGAAATCCTGATTGTGGACGAGGCGCTTTCCGTGGGGGATGTGTTCTTTCAGGCAAAGTGCTACCATAAGTTCGAGGAATTCAAGAAGATGGGAAAGACCATCGTGTTTGTCAGCCATGATTTGAGCATTATCAGCAAATACTGTGACAGGGTATTTCTGCTGAATAAGGGAAACCTCCTTGGGGAAGGTTCTCCCAAGGAAATGATAGACGCCTACAAGCGGGTGCTGGTGGGACAGTACGAGATCCCGGCAGGGCACGGCGGCACGGCGGAAGAGCCGGAAGGACAGGCAGGCGCGCCGGAAACCCTCCGTAGTGCGGGCGTGAACCCGGATGCCCAGGAATACGGCACGAAACAGGCGGAAATCGTGGATTATTACGTAACGGACGAGCGCGGAGTGCGGTCGATGGCCATTCTGAAGGGCGCGGTATTTACCCTGCATATGCGTGTCAGGTTCCATGACCATGTGCCGGCGCCGATTTTTGCGTTATCGATTAAAAATGTATTAGGTATTGAAATTACGGGAACCAATACCATGATAGAGAAGGCTTACCTGGAAAGCGGGGAGCCGGGACAGGTGAAGGATATCGCTTTTACCCAGAAGATGACCCTCCAGGGCGGGGAGTATCTGCTGTCCCTGGGGGTGACAGGATACAACGGAGATACATTTGAAGTGTATCACAGACTGTATGATGTGATGGATGTGACAGTAGTGTCAGATAAGGATACCGTGGGATATTATGACATGGAATCCCGGGTCACGGTGACGGATGCACCGGCGGAGGCAGGCAGCGGCTGAGAGCGGCGCTTCCGCCCCCGGTAGGCATGAAGAAAGCGTGCGTCCGCATTTGGGGATGAATGCCCGTCGGAGCGGGCAGGGAGTATGATATGGAAGAAATCGGCAAGGTAAAACTGGATTACAGCCAGTATTCAGGAAAAGATTATTACAGCGAGGGGGCTGTGGAGGACGCGCTGCTGGACATCGTAAAGAGCAAATCCTCATCCGAATACGATGCGGTGATAGAGGAGCGGAAGTCCTGGCCGTTTCTGTACCATCTGTCCCCGCTGCGTGAAAATATAGTGGACTGGATTCCCATGCACAGGGGATGCAAGGTGCTGGAGGTAGGCAGCGGCTGCGGGGCCATAACCGGTGCGCTTTCCAGGAAGGCAGGAAGCGTAACCTGTCTGGATTTATCGAAAAAACGGAGCCTTATCAACGCTTACCGGCACAGGGAATGCGATAATATTACCATTCATGTGGGAAACTTTCAGGACATAGAGCCGGGACTGGACCGGGATTTTGATTATATCTGCCTTATCGGTGTATTTGAATACGGCAGGAGCTATATGGGCGGCGACAGGCCTTACGAGACATATCTGACGAAGCTTTTCACCCATCTGGCTCCCGGCGGGCGGATCGTGATAGCCATAGAAAACAAGTACGGGTTAAAATATTTTGCGGGGTGCCGGGAAGATCATCTGGGCACTTATTTTTCAGGCATTGAAAATTATGTATCGGGCGGGGATGTGCGTACCTTCAGCAGAAACGGGCTGGAGCGCATCTTTCTGAACTGCGGGGCGGGGGAATATCATTTTTATTATCCCTATCCGGATTACAAGTTTATGACGGCATTGTACAGCGACGAATATCTGCCCGGTAAAGGGGAACTGTTTAATAATTTACGGAATTTCGACAGCGACAGGCTGCTTCTGTTCAACGAGAAAAACGCCTTCGACGGAATCGCGGAGGACGGGCTGTTCCCGCTGTTTTCCAATTCCTATGTGGCGGTCATTGGCCGTGGGTTCGACGTGAAATATGTGAAATATTCCAATGACAGGGCGCCGGAATACGCTGTTCGGACAGAAATTCTCAGGAGCTGGTTCGGGAACCGCCAGGAGACGGACCTTGTCAGGAAGTATCCCATGGGGGAGGCTGCGGAGGAGCATGTGCGGGGGATGGCGGCAGCCTGTGAGAGCCTGAAGGAGCGGTACCGGGGAGGAAAACTGGAAATCAACGAATGCGAGCTGGTGGAGGTGGACGGGCAGCTCTGCGCACAGTTTGAATTTGTGCGGGGAATCTCTCTGCTGGAGCTGCTGGACAGATGCCTGGACAGGAATGATACGGAGGCCTTCCGCAGGTATTTCAGGCAGTTTGTCCAGCGGGTGGGCTATAACAGCGGGTATCCGGCGGCAGACTTCGACCTGGTATTCGGAAATATTCTGATCGGCCCGAAGGGTGAGGGCGTACCGGGACAGGGGGAAATGCCGGAACAGGACAGGACATGCTTCCGGGATTATCCGGAGAGTGAACTGCTGGACGGAAGGTGGACCCTGATTGACTATGAATGGACCTTCGGCAAGCCCATGGATATGAAGCGCCTTGCCTTCCGGGCGGCGTACTGGTATCTGCTGGAGGACGAGAAGCGGAAGAAGATCAGCTTGAATTGGATTAGGGATGAACTGGCCGTTACGGAGCGTGAGGTGAAGGAATTCTGGGAGGAAGAAGGTGACTTTCAGCGATTTGTGACGGGAAACCGTTCTTCGATGGCAGAGATGCGGGAGAAAATCGGCTGCCGCGTCATGAGGCCTCAGGACTGGCTGGAAAAGTACCAGGATTCCCAGGATGTGAACCGGGTCCAGATATATGAAGATAGGGGAGAGGGATATAAGGAGGAGGAGTCCTATTTCGTGAGGGAAGCTTACCAGGGAGACTGGCTGATTGCGCTGGAGTTGAAGGTAGGCGGAGACGTGAAGATGCTGCGCATTGACCCGGGAATGTACCCCTGTGCGGTGAAGGTGCGGGAGATGACATTCAACGGGGCCACGGTGCCGCTGCATAAACGGAAGCTCCTCTACGTAAACGGGAGTATCGTGAGTCCGGCTGACAAGGACGGGGAGAGAGACTGCCCCAGCCTGGTCTTTGCCACGGAGGACCCCAATATCAACGTGAATCTGGAACGCCTGGAGAGGAAAGAGACCAATATATTCAGGGTACGGCTGGAAATCGTGCGCCTGCCCATGCCCGTGGCCAGAGATATGGAAGCAAGGTGTAAACGAAGAATTTTTACCCCAAAACGTAATTAATTGCCGTCTGCACAGTATAACGAGTGAACGCATCGGCAATCCGGAGCTGAAAGCGGCAGTTAAATGCGTTCACGAGTATAAGGCGGTTTGAGAGAGAGGAATCGTATGGGAGAGACGGATTACAGGGAAGCCTATGAACAGGAGCATTTAAAGTGCGCCGACCTGGCGGGGCGGATAGCCGATCTGGAGGCAAAAAACGAAGAACTGGAATGGAAGCTGAACCGTATCAAGGGCAATCCGCTCTGGAAGGCCAGCAAGCCTGCCAGGAATGTACTCCACTGGACAATCCGTCAGCGGGACAGGCTGCGCAACTGCGGAGGTCCCAGAGGCGTGCTTTCCAAGGCGGCATATAAGAAGCGGGAGCGGCAGGCCATGAAGCAGTTCGGCAGGGCAAGTTTTCCCTCGCCGGAGCAGGCAGCGGCAGAGGGCAGCGCCGTATTTCCGCGCAGGGTGAAAATCAGCATCCTGGTGCCGCTGTGGAACAACCCCAGGGAATTCCAGATTGAAATGCTGGATTCCGTCATGAACCAGACTTACCGCAACTGGGAGCTGTGCCTTGCCGACGGCTCAGACGAAGCCCACGGCTATATCGGGGATATCTGCAGGGAGTATGCCGCCAGGGCGGAAGGCAGGATTGTCTATAAGCATCTGGATAAAAACGAAGGCATAGCGGGGAACACCAACGCCTGCCTGCAGATGGCAACGGGAGAATATATCGGGCTGCTGGATCAGGACGACCTTCTCCATCCCAGCGTACTCTACGAATATGTAAAGGCAATCAACGAGCAGGATGCGGATTACCTGTACTGCGACGAAACTACCTTTAAAAGCGGCAATATCGACCGTATGCTGACCATGCATTTTAAGCCGGGCTATGCCCCGGATAATCTGCGCGCCAACAATTATATCTGCCATTTCAGCGTTTTTTCCAGGGAGCTGCTGGACGGAAACGAACTGTTCCGAAAAAAATACGACGGCAGCCAGGACCACGACATGATTCTGCGGCTCACGGACAATGCCCGTAAAATCGTCCATGTGCCCCGGCTGATGTATTACTGGAGAAGCCATCCCGGCTCCGTGGCATCCAATATCGAGGCCAAGCCCTATGCCATCGAAGCGGCCAAAGGGGCTGTGGCGGAACACCTGGCCAAGCACGGATACCGCCATTTCAAGATTGAGAGTACCAGGGCCTTCGAGACCATTTTCCGCATCCGTTACCAGATTATCGGTACGCCGAAGATATCCGTGGTCATCGCCAATAAGGATCACTGCGGGGATTTGCGCCGCTGTGTGAGTTCCATCCTGGAGAAATCCACCTATGACAACTATGAGATTGTCATTGTGGAGAACAACAGTACCACGGAGGAGATTGCCAGGTATTACAGCCAGCTGCTTGGATATGAGTACACGCCGGCGGCTTCCCCGGAAAACGGTTCATCCGCCCAGGGAAAGGGCGTACCCGCGGCGGAAGGAAGCGGAATCGGGGCTTCCCCCCGGGGAAAGAATGTATCCGCGGCGGAAGGAAACGGGGCTTTCGGCGGGGATGCGGGCGGGCCGGCCGTACAGGCACGGGAAAGTGAGGTTCTCCGCAGTGCGGATGAGAAAATAGCAATTGTAACCTACCGCGGAAGCTTCCATTATTCCGCCATCAATAACCTGGGCGTCAGGCATGCCTCCGGCGAATACATCCTGCTCCTGAACAACGACACGGAAGTCATCACCGTGAACTGGATGGAAGAGCTGCTGATGTATGCCCAGAGGCAGGACGTGGGCGCGGTGGGGGCAAAGCTTTACTATGGAGACAAGACGATTCAGCACGCGGGCGTGGTGGTGGGCCTGGGGGCACACAGGACCGCGGGACATGTTCACTATAAACAGCATCGCCAGAACCTGGGCTACATGGGACGCCTGTGTTATGCCCAGGATGTGAGCGCGGTGACGGGGGCATGCCTGATGGTGAAGAAGAGCCTGTATGAAGCGGTGGGAGGGCTGGACAAGGAATTTGCGGTTTCGCTGAATGATGTGGATTTCTGCCTGAAGCTGCGGGAGAGGGGGCTGCTGAATGTCTTTACGCCCTTTGCCGAGCTGTTCCATTACGAGTCGGCATCCAGGGGACCGGATACGGACGGGGAGCGCGCCCAACGCTATAACCGGGAGTCCGAAGCATTCAGGGAGAAGTGGAAAGCGGTCCTGGAGGAAGGGGATCCCTATTTCAATCCCAATTTTTCTTTGGACAGAAGCGATTTCTCTCTTAAGGTATAAAAATTTTCCCGCTTTACCGCCGAACTTGATTATTGAGTGATTCCATGGTAGAATAAGAACAGATTATTTTAGAAGCGGAAGCAGGGAATTAGCAAGGCGGTTTCCGGGGAGAACTTACATGGATAGCAGAGATTACGAGAAGATTTTGGATTCCATACCGGCGGCGGGAATTTACGTCGTCCGGGAAGATAATCATGAAATTCTGTATTTCAACAGCCGGATCAGGCAGTTGCTGCCCAAGGTGCGGAAGGGTATGGCCTGTGATAAAATGTGGGCTTATTCCTGCGCCAACTGTCCTCTGCGCACCATTGGGGATAAGGCGGAGATACGCACGGTCAGCTGTGAGGGACCCGGTGGCAGGGCGATGGATATTTCGGCGAAGCGGATTGTGTGGAGCGACGAAATTCCTGCGTTTGTGATCACCGTGGCTCCCCACAAGGACGAGGTCAGTTCCATTTACCGCAAGATTCTGCGGGTAAACCTGACGAAAAATACTTACGATATCGTGAAGCCTGCGGCCGAGGATTGGGCTGCCGACAACGAGGCGGCCACTTTTTCCGAATGGCTGAAGCAGTTTAAGGAGAACGGGATTCTGCACCCGGACGACAGGGACCGGTTCTTAAGCTTTACACATTTGGAGTACCTCAAAAGCATTCTGCGCACGGGGCGGAAAATGCTGTTCTGCAGTTACAGGCGCCGTTCTCCCAACGGGTTTCGCTGGAACCTGATGGAGGTGGTGCCGGACTCCGCGTATACGGAGCAGGAACAGATTGTGCTGCTTTATATGAAGGATGTCCAGGATATGCTGAAGGAGAGCCTGGAACTGGACGAGGCCAGCGTGCGGCTTCAGGAGGTTACCCGCACATTGGGAGAACAGAACTTCGGCGTATACTCCATAGATTTGAATGACGGGAAAGTGAACCTGATCCGGGAGGACGGGTACAGCCAGGCGGGATGGCATTCTCAGACGCTCATGTGGGATGTGGTGCTGAATTCAAGGATAAGGGAACATATAGACCGTGATAATCAGGAGCGGTTTGCCAGGAAATTCTCCCTGGAGGGGCTGCGCCATGCCAGGGATACGGGGCTGCAGAAAATGGATATGCTCTGCCAGTGGCGAAACGGCGAGGGCTGCCGTTATGTGGCCGTGATTGCCTATTTCGGCAGGAATCAGGGAACGAAAGGGCATGCGGTTCTGGCGCTTCAGGATGTGGATGAACGTGTGCGCCAGGAGAAGATACTGTCCCAGCGGGATATGCAGATGGCGGCCATTCTGAAATCCCGATTCGGCGTTATGACCACGGTACATCTGGAAAGCGACCAGTGTGAGCGTTTCTGGCTCAATGAGAGCGCTAAAACCAATGTGGGTACGGGAAGCTATACACAGTATTTTTACCGGGCGCTGGAGTCCTCCATCCGTGAAGAGGACATGGACAATTTCCGGAAGGTGATGGAGCCTTCTCATCTGCGGGAGCAGGCGGAGAAGACGCGGGATTACAGGGAAGAAATCTGTCAGTACCGCCTGAACGGAAGCCCGGTGCAGTGGCTGGAGCAGCATGTGACTTATATCCGGAGAGGCGACCAGGTGCTGGTGAATATCCTGGGCAGGGATGTCACCAAAGAGAAGTATCAGGAGGAGAAGCGCAGGAAGAAGGCCCAGGAGCAGGCAAGTATCATCGGCAGTCTCAGCAGCATGTTTTTTGCCACCTATTACGGGGATCTGGAACGGAATCTGTTCCGCAGCGTGAACCAACTGGGCGAGGTGGAGAAGGTACTGGGAGAGCAGACAGAGTACAATACGGCGCTGCGCACGTATGCGGAGACTTTCGTACATCCGGAGGACAGGGCGGATTATCTCTACACCATGAGCGCCCGTAATCTGACCCAGGTGCTTGGACCCGAACAGCCTTTTGTGACTTTTGCGTACAGAAAGCGGCCCGAGAGTACAGACGGGGAGGATTTCGGCTGGATTCGCGCCACTGCCGTAATGGCACAGGCCGATGCGGAGGGCAGGGCCAAGGATATCGTGTATGTGGCCCAGGATGTGACGGAGAGCAAGCGGAAGGAGATGCGGGAGCAGCGGGCGCTGCAGGCCGCCTGCGAGGCCGCAAACCAGGCCAATGCTTCCAAGAGCGAGTTTCTCTCCCGCATGAGTCATGATATCAGGACGCCCATGAACGGTATCATCGGCATGACGCAGATTGCGGCTGAGCATATGGAAGACAGGCATAGAGTGGAGGATTGTCTGGGGAAGATCCGTTCCTCCAGTACAAACCTGCTGTCCCTGGTGAACGAGATTCTGGACATGAACGAGATAGAGTCCGGAAACGTGGATTTGGTGGCGGATACGTTCAGACTGTCGGCTCTGGTAAAGGATGTGACGGAGTCCATTCGGCCTGAGGTAGCCCAGAACGGTCTGGAACTGAAGGTACACCCCATGCAGCTTATACATGAAGACGTCATCGGGGACTGGGGGCGGCTGCGGCAGGTATTCCTGAATGTATTGGGAAACTCCGTGAAATTTACGCCTTCCGGCGGTTCGCTGGAATTATCCGTCATAGAGCGGGAAACCAGGAGGTACGGGTGCTGCTCCTATGATTTCATATTTGAAGACAACGGTATAGGCATGAAGGAAGAGTTTATCCCACGCATCTTCGAACCCTTCAGCCGGGAGGAGGATTCCCGTATCAGCCGGGTGGAAGGTACCGGCCTGGGGATGACCATCGCCCAGAATATCGTGCGTATGATGGGCGGGAGCATTGATGTGGAAAGCACCCTGGGGAAAGGTACCAGGGTGACGGTCACTCTTTTTCTGAAGCTGCAGGATGACGGGGAATCGGCGGGAGACGCCGCACGGGAGGAGGAAGCTTTCTCCGACGGGGCGTTCCGGGGCAACAGAGTGCTTCTGGTGGAGGATAATGTAATAAACCAGGAGATTGCCATGGAACTTATCGGCGCCACCGGAGCCGCAGTGGAATGTGCGTCCGACGGAAAAGAAGGGCTGAGGCGTTTCGGGGAGATGGCGGAAGGGTATTTTGACCTGATTTTCATGGATATTCAGATGCCGGTTATGAACGGCTACGAGGCTACCCGTGCCATCCGCAAGCTTCCCAGGGCGGATGCGCTGTCCGTTCCTATCATTGCCCTGTCGGCAAACTCTTATGCGGAGGATATCGCAGCCAGCAGGGAGGCCGGTATGAACGAGCATATGACGAAGCCGCTGGATGTGCCGGTGCTGATTGCCATGATGGGCAGATGGCTGAAGCACAGGGAAGAGGGAGAGGCGTAAAAGTCTGCGGTTTTAAGATTCTTTTGTCTGGTAATCCCGGACAGGATATGGTAGAATAAGGAAAAGCAGCGCATCCGTGGCAGCGCGGAATATGGGTGCGGAATGGGGTATGGAAAAATGCTTTTCAAATTAAGAACCGCGCAGAAAAGAGGAGAAGCGAAATGAGTTTTATGGACGAGTTTAATTTCTGGCTGGAGGATGATTACTTTGACCAGGCTACCAAGGATGAGCTTCTGGCCATCAAGGACGACAAGGGGGAGATTGAGGAACGGTTTTACAAGGAGCTGGAGTTCGGTACCGGAGGCCTGAGGGGGGTTATCGGCGCCGGCACCAACCGCATGAATATATACACGGTCCGCAAAGCCACCCAGGGGCTTGCCAATTTTATCCTGAAGAACGGGACGCAGGATAAGGGCGTTGCCATCGCCTATGATTCCAGGAGGATGTCTCCCGAGTTTGCGGATGTAGCTGCATTGTGCCTGGCTGCCAACGGCATCAAGGCATATGTGTTCGATGCGCTTCGTCCCACGCCGGAGCTTTCCTTCGCCCTTCGCACGCTGGGGTGTACCGCGGGCATCGTGGTAACGGCGAGCCACAATCCGCCTGAATACAACGGCTACAAGGTATACTGGGAGGACGGCGCACAGGTGACGGCGCCCTATGATAAGCAGATTATCGAGGAAGTACAGGCTATCAGGGATTATCACACCGTGAAGACCATGGATAAGGCCGAGGCGCAGGAGAAGGGGCTTTACCGGGTTATCGGCAAAGAGATCGACGACGCCTATATGGCGGAACTGAAGAAGCAGATCATCCATCCCGAGATAATCGCCGAAGTGGCTGACGATATCAAGATTGTATACACACCGCTGTGCGGCACCGGAAATGTTCCCGCAAGGCGTATCCTGTCCGAGCTGGGCTTCAAGCATGTGTATGTGGTACCCGAGCAGGAGAATCCGGATCCCAACTTTACCACATTGGATTATCCCAATCCCGAGGATCCCAAGGCATTTACCTATGCACTGCGCCTGGCGAAGGAGAAGGATGCGGATATCGTACTGGCAACCGACCCGGATGCGGACAGACTCGGTGTGTACGCCAAGGACTCCAAGACAGGGGAGTATGTATCCTTTACGGGCAATATGTCCGGCATGCTGATTGCGGAGTATATTTTGAGAGAGAGAACCGCCGTCAACACCATGCCTGAGAATCCGGCGCTTGTGACGACCATTGTTACTACCAATATGACCAGGCCCATTACGCAGAATTACGGTGTGAAGCTGATTGAAGTGCTGACAGGCTTCAAGTTCATCGGCGAGCAGATTAAGCTTTTCGAGCGCAATGGCAGCAACAATTATGTATTCGGCTTGGAGGAAAGCTACGGCTGCCTGGCAGGAACCCATGCCAGGGACAAGGATGCCATCGTGGCGGTTATGTGTCTCTGCGAAGTGGCGGCTTACTGCAAGAAGCACGGCAAGACCCTGTGGGATATGATGCTGGATACCTATGAGAAATACGGCTATTACAAGGAGTCCCAGTATACCATCACCCTGAAGGGCATCGACGGATCCAGACAGATTGCGGAGATTATGGATAAGCTTCGTCAGAATCCGCCCAAGGCAGTGGGAGAGCGCCAGGTGCTGAAGTTCAGGGATTACCAGACGGATCGCTGTGTGGACATGGTTACCGGCGAGGAGGGCAAGACCGGCCTACCGAAGTCTAATGTACTTTATTTCGAACTTCCCGATGATGCATGGTGCTGTGCGCGTCCTTCCGGAACCGAGCCGAAGATTAAATTCTATATGGGTGTGAAGGGCAAGAGCCTTGAGGATGCTTCGGCCATGCTGGAGCAGCTGACGGAGGATTTGAAGGCTGTGCTGTAGTAATATTTTCTGTTTCCATGTGACAATACCTGCCGGGTGCGGGGATAGAGGCAGCGCCCGGCGGCGACAGAAAAATAAGAGAATAGAGGAAATGAAAACTCCCTGTCTGAGGCGGCTCGGGCAGGGAGTTTGGGCATTTCAGCCATGATATTGCTTTGCAGGACAGCTGGAACGGTGTTTATGCAGCAGAGGGTAAGGAACTGCGCATAAACTCCATGGACTATAACGGCTTTATCCCTGCGGACGGCAGTGTGGGAAATGTGGGATTCATTATAAAGACGGACGGTGAATGCCGGTTGGAAGAGTAGGCATGGGAATCAAAACGAATCAATTTTCTGTTTTTGGGGCATTCTTTTTATGGAATCTTTATTCGAAGTTCATAGAATTGTTAGCACTCTCTATTGACGAGTGCTAATATAAGTGTTATAGTATAGATAGAACAAAGGAAGAGAGATACGACATCTCGATTCTGCAGTTCAGGTAGACAACACTTTGAAGCATTCAAAGACAGCGAATAGAGTTTGCAGTCAGAAAGGAGATATGACTTATGATGATGCCCAGTATTTTCAGAGAAGATTTGTTTGATAACTTTATGGAGGATTTCGCATTCCCGTCCTTCCGTTCATTTTCCGATGCGGACAGGGTTCTGTACGGGAAACATGCAGGAAAACTGATGAAGACGGATGTGAAGGAGACGGAAGAGGGTTATGAGGTGGACATTGACCTGCCCGGATTCAAGAAGGACGAGATCAGGATGCAGCTGGAGAACGGCAGTCTGACCGTAAGCGCTTCCAGGAGCCTGGATAAGGACGAGAAGAATGAGAATGGCAGCTATATCCGCAGAGAGCGTTATGCGGGAAGCATGAGCCGCAGCTTCTATGTAGGGGAACATGTAAAGGAGGAGGACATCCGACCCAGGTACGAGAACGGTATCCTGTCCTTCCACCTTCCCAGGGAAGAAGCGAAGGCAGTGGAGCAGAAGCCTCGATACATTTCCATCGAGGGATGAGTGCTGTGATTTTTGACCTCTGAAGAGGGGAAACGACGAGGCGGCGGAATGGGAACGGGTAAGACAGGTTGTCAGAGTAACCTGCAGCGTACAGGAGGCAAACGGGAAAGGACAGGGAAGCAACAGATGGAAATCAGAAAACTTCGGGTGGGAAACCTGCTTCTGCCCTCCAACGTGATGATGGCTCCGCTTGCGGGGTATACCTGTTACCCGTTCCGGATCCTGGCTTACGAAATGGGGGCAGGACTGTGCTTTACGGAAATGGTCAGCGCCAACGGGTTGAAATACCAGGACAGGGCTACTAAGCGGCTGCTGCTTACTACGGAGGAGGAAAAGATCAGGGCGGTTCAGTTATTGGGCGGCAGCCCCGCGGTGATGGAGCGGATGGCATGCAGCGAGCTTCTGGAACCTTTTGACATTATCGATATCAATATGGGATGCCCGGTGCCGAATGTATTCAAAAGCGGCGAGGGCTGCGCGCTGATGACGGATCAGAAACGGGCGGCCGCTATTATCCGGGGCTGTAAAAAGAGCGGCAAAGCCATAACGGTAAAATGCCGTACCGGAATTCGGGAAGAGGAGATGTTTGCGGCGGAGTTTGCCAGGATGTGCGAAGACGCAGGGGCGGACATGCTCACCATCCATGGACGTTCCCGCAGCATGATGTATGACGGACAGCCCCATTGGGAGGAGATTGCCCGGGCAAAGATGGCGGTAGGGATTCCTGTAATCGCCAACGGAGGCATCTGCTCCGCGGCGGACGGGGAAAGGATGATGGAACGGACCGGTGCCGACGGTATCATGATTGCCAGGTACGGACTGGAGAATCCTTTTATTTTCGGGGAGCTGACAGGAAAGATATGTGACAAAACACATCTGCAGATCCTGCTGGAGCAGATGGAGCTGGCAGGCAGATATTATGACGAGACTTTTACCATGTCCTATATCCGTAAACTGGCTTCCTACGGGATGAGGAAGCGCAGAGGGACTAAGCGGTATAAGCAGCGGTTATATGAGTGCGGCAGCCCGGAAGAACTGAGGGAAGTGCTGGAACTGATTTTTTCATGAGGATCGCGAGAAGCGGTTTTCCATGAAAAGCAGGTATTACATAAGGAAAACGCGAGGAAAGAGGCGGTACGGAGGCAACAGGAATGGAAGATCTTCACATTCGAGACGGTGTAGTGGAAGCATATACGGGACGGGAAGCGGCAGTTGCGGTGCCGGAAGGGGTTCATACCATTGGGAAGGGCGCCTTTAAGGCCTGTGTCTCCATGAGAAAGATCTTGCTTCCCCGGGGGCTGCGCCGGATTGAGGCGGAAGCCTTCAAGGGATGCCGCAATCTGGAGGAGGCGGTGATTCCGGATGGAGTATCCGCTATCGGGGAGTATGCTTTTCACCGCTGTCATTCTTTAAAAAAGATTGCCCTGCCGGCCACTGTGACGGAATTGGGAGACTGTGCCTTTCTTTATTGTGACGGTTTGGAGGAGGCCCGGATTCCCGGTGTACGCCGCGTGGGAGCGCAGGCTTTTGTGAACGATGTGTCTCTGCGGCGCCTGGAGATTTCGGCCGAGCTGGAGGAGGAATGCATCTGTGATGTCTTTACGGGCTGCGGGGGACTGCAGGAGGTATCTTTTGCGGAGAAAGAACCGGGGCAGCGGGAGCGGTCTCTGGCGGATAAGGGGACATACCGATTTCCCAATGCCGTTGAGGTGGTGGCAGGAGAGATGGATGTTCCCCGGCTGGTGAGGGTCATAGCCGTGGATATCCTGCGGATGATGGAACTGGAGGGCAGATGCCTGGTCACTTTCCGCACCAACTTAAAACATGTGGATATCCCGGAGGGAATCGAAGCAATCGGGAAGAGCTGCTTTTTTGACAAAAGAGGAATAGGTTCCGTGCGCTTTCCGCGGTCTTTGAGGGAAATCGGAAGCCGTGCCTTCAGGAACTGTATCAACCTGGAAAAGGTTATCTTCGAGGGGAATGCGGTATGCGTCCATGAGGATGCCTTCAAAAACTGCAGTTCGCTGAAGATGATTCAAATGCCCGGAAATCTGCAATATGTGCTGGAGGGGATCGCTGGCCTGCAGGGGACGGAGGCGCCGGAGCAGGTGAGGCTGATTCAGCGGCAGGTACTGGGGAACTTTCGGATCAGCGGCAGCATTTTGCTGAAATATCTGGGGGAGGAGCCCAGGGTGACGGTGCCGGAGGGGATTACTGTGATTGCGGAGGATGCCTTTGCGGGAAACGAGGCTGTCGACAGGGTGCTGCTGCCGGAAAGCCTGCGGGAGATCGGGGCCGGGGCGTTTCGGGATTGTGTTCTGCTGCAGTCCATAGAGTTTCCGGAGCGGCTGGAGCGGATCGGAACGGGGGCATTTGAGAACTGTGTAAAGCTTCTGCGGGTAAAACTGTGGGGGAAGCTGACAAAAATAAACGGTAAAACGTTTAAAAAGTGTCGTGCATTGAAGGAAGTATCCTTTGGGGAAGGGATTCGAGAGATTGGGGAACAGGCCTTCTATGGCTGTGCCGCGGTCAGGGAGGTATCGTTCCCGGAGCGTCTGCGTTTCCTGGGGGATATGGCATTCTGCCGCTGTGAGGCGTTGCGGAACGTGCATCTTCTGCCCGGGATAGAATCTGTGGGAAACCTGGCATTTGCCCAGAGCGGGGTCAGGAGGGGACGGGTCTCCGGCGGCGGTGAGGGATACGGAACGGGGATTTTTGCGGATTGTGTAAAACTGAAGAGCCTCTGCCTGGAGGAAGGGGTCTGCCACATTGCGGACAGGCTGGCCTATGGCTGTACAGCTTTGGAGGAAGTGAAGATTCCGGCTTCCGTCCGGTCCGTGGGGAAAAATGTGTGGGAAAAGACCCTTTTCCTGGAAAACTGGCTTCGGGAGGGGCGGGAGACAGAAGCGGAAATTCTCTGGGATGGCAGAAACCTGGAGGGAGCGCTGCGGTTTCCGGAGACGGTGCGGGTCGTGGCGGGCGGGGCCTTTTACGGAAATAAGAATCTGACTGCCCTGCACATTACAAAGGGGATCCGTTGGGTCGGCCCGGCGGCTTTCAAAGGCTGCAGCGGGCTGAGGCAGGTGGAATGGGAAACGGGCGGAAGCATGTGCCTGGAGGCGGAGGTATTCTCGGGCTGTACCGGGTTGGAGCGGGTGGGAAGCCTGCCATGGCAATCCGTGGGAGAGCGCGCTTTTTATGGCTGCGGGAATCTGAGGGAAGTGTGCCTGGAGGAAGCGGCGCAGGTCGGAAAGGAAGCCTTTTCCAGATGCACGCAGCTGAAAGTTATCTTCGACGCTTCTTCCCGGCACGGATCTGCCGCAGAATGCATGTCTGCTTCCTCAGGATACAAGACACAGAGAAGCAGTGCGTGGTTCGGAGAAAATGCTTTTGAAGGCACTTTTTTGGAGAAGGGACCGGAGGGGATGCCTGCGACAGCGGGGACGATTGTGATTTCCGGGAAGAGCTGCAGAGGCGTGCTGCGCCTGCCGGAAGGGATTACGGGAATTGCACCCTTTGCCTTTTCCGGAAATAGGGAAATAACCGGGGTGGTGATTCCGGAGAGCCTTCAGAGGATTGGGGAGGGCGCGTTCTGGGGCTGCAGCGGGCTTGCGGAGGTAAGCTTCCCGAAAAAAGGGTGTTGGATTGATGCCAGGGCGTTTCATAAGTGTATCGCCTTAAGGGAAGTGAATCTTCGGGCGGACCGGTTGGGAGCATCCGCCTTTGCTTATTGTATATCACTGAAACGTGTATCTATTATCGGAAAAACAATTTTGCCTGAGGGGCTTTTTGAGGGCTGCAGAGCGTTGGAGGAATGTATCTGTCCGAATGTGAGGGCGGTGAAGGCCAATTGCTTTAACGGCTGCGGACAATTGAAAAGTTTTGATTTCAGCCGGGTACATGTGGTGCGGGAGTCCGCCTTTGAGGGCTGCGGGAACTTGAAGCGGGCAGCATTTCCGGATGGCGCCTGCATCAAAGCCCATGCCTTTGAAGATTGCTGCAGCCTGGAAGAAATCGTACTTTTGGGGCAGCAGGGCGAGGTTCGTCTGTGGGAGTACGCCTTTTCGGGCTGTACGTGCCTTGTGTCGGCGGTGTTCCGGGGAAAGACATGGAGATTTGGCTCTTACAGCGATATTCTGGATGCGCGGATTCCGGAGACGGTACGCCTGATTTTTCACAGTGCCATGAGCTGTTTTGCGGTGGAAAAGGAAGAAATTCTGACCGGTTACCGGGGATTCGCTTGGAAAGTGCGCATTCCCAAAGGGATTCGGAGGATAGAGGCTGAGGTATTCCGAGATGCGCCGGCATTGGAGGAAGCGGAGATACCGGACAGCGTGGAATATATCGGCGCCAGGGCGTTTCATGGCACGGCCTGGATGGAGAGACAGAGAGTGCTTTCGCCCATGGTGACGGTAAACCATATGCTTTTAGACGGTTCCGGGTGCAGCGGCATGGTGGAGATTGGCCCGGGCATCCGGCTGGTATGCGGCTGGGCTTTTGCAAACGGCATGGGGATAGAAGGAATCCGTTTTTACTCCGAAAGGACACAGGTGGGGGAGTATGCCTTCCGCAACTGTATTTACCTGCGGGAATTTATCCTGCCGGACGGCTGCCGGGTGGCAATGGGGGACATTCGGGACAGGGACAGGGAACTGCCGCCTTTGGCAAAACAGGCGGTGACGGACAGCTTGAATTGTTTTAAGACGGACGAAAACGGCGTATTGAAGGAGTGTACGGGAAATATTGCCAGGCTCCGGGTGGCAGAAGGCGTCACGGCAATCGGGGAGGGCGCGTTTCAGGAGGGAAATCTGCTTACGGAAATTATCCTGCCGGCCACAGTAAAACGGATCGGCAGGCGGGCTTTCCGGGGCTGCAAGTGGCTGAGGGCGGTGCGGCAGGCCGGGAGCGTGGAGGAGATTGAGGAGATGGCATTTTACGGCTGCGGGGCGCTGGAGACGGTGGAACTGTCGGACAGGGTTCGCAGCATTGGAGCCAGGGCTTTCGAAAACTGTACCTCTCTGCGGGAGATTTTGATACCGGATGGTGCGGCGGAGATCCCCTTCCGGGCATTTTATCGCTGCCATAGCCTGGCACAGGTATGTTTTCCGCCCGGACTGAAGCGGATCGGCAAGGAGGCATTCGCTTTCTGCCGGGAGCTTAGGGAGGTTCGGCTCGCGGAAGGGGTTGCGGTGGAAGAGCGGGCCTTTGCAGGCTGTAAGTCGGAAGCGGGCGCGAATGTGGAGAGCATGCCGGAGGAGCGTGCAGTAGCGGAAGAGCGTGCGAACGGGGAACTTGCGTTGGATGAAAGCGCGAATGTGGAGAGCGTGGTAGCGGAAGAGCGGGTTAAGGTGGAGCTTGCGTCGGAAGCGGGCGCGAATGGGGAGCATGCCTTTGCAGCGTGTCCGGTTCCGGACGGCGGGACAGACGGGGGGAGCTTATGAAATACCGCAGGTTGGGCCGCACCGGGCTGAAGGTATCCGAGGTGGGATTCGGCACCATACCAATCCTCAAGGGAAGCGTACCGGTGCTGCCGGCGTATTTTAATCTGGAGGAGGAAGCGGCGCTGACGGTGCTGGAACATGCGTTTCGGCTGGGCTGCAACCTCTATGATACAGCCATTGTTCCCGAGTACGGGGATGCGGAGGTTAAGCTGGGAAAGTTTGCCGCCCGTGTGGGCAGGGAGCGCATTGTCATCTCGGATAAGGCGCGATTTTATGACGGGAACGAAATGTACAGGGCTGTGGCCGTGTCCAATGAGAATCTGGGCACTTACGCGGATCTGTACTTTGTCCATCAGGTGGACCCGGAACATGGGGATGATGTATTTGGAAAAGGCGGTGCGTTGGACGCCCTGACGGAATTAAAACGGGAAGGACGTATCCGGTTTGCGGGAGTGGCATCTCATTATTATGACATTTTGCTTCGGGGCGCCGGTGACAGCAGGGTGGATGTACTCCAGGGCAGCGGAAACCTTGTGGAGAGGGGGATGCTGGATCGGATGAAGGAGGAGCCGCTTTTTGCCCAAAAGGGGTTCCTGGTGAATAAGGTGTATGCGGCAGGGCTTCTTCCGCGTTTTTTTCCTCCGGAACTGTTAATTCAAGCGGTTTTGGCCTATCCTGTTTCCGCTGCGCTTATCGGAATCGGGACAACGGAACAGGCGGATGTGGCGTTGGGTGCGGGGGAGGCTTTCCGCAGGAGGGAAAGTGAGCCAGAGGGGCATTTCGCCATTCCCTCCTTCCGGGAAGCGCTGTCAGTGCTGGAAAAGGAATTTACCCCCATTCCCTGTGACCGCTGCCAGAGATGTGCCTGTCCATGGGGAACGGAGGTTCATACCTTATTCCGTCAATATCTATACTTCTTTTTGGGAAAAGAATACTGGGCGCTGCGGAAGCTGGACCTGGGGGTCGAGGAAAGCGCCGCCCGATGCAGGCAGTGCACGGATATGCCCTGCCTGGAAATGTGTCCTCTGGGGATTCGGATTCCGGACGAGGTACAGAAGGTGCTGCGGCTGGTAAGAAATGGGTAGGCGGAGGAACGCAACAGCTTGCATGAAAAGCAAAATGTCAGGATTATTTGGATTTTTGTATAACAAAACAGAAAATAGAACTTGTGTTCGAAAATGAAGTGTGTTATTATAGATTAGGTAAATGAATACCGTTAAGGAGAAGGTGATGAAAAAAGCAGATACACCGGTTGCAGATATGGATAAGGTAATAAATCAGCTTTTTGAAGGCGATTGTCTTGAATATATGAATGAAATACCAGATGGAAGTGTAGATATGGTTCTTTGTGACTTGCCGTATGGAATGACACAAAACGAATGGGATTGCTATATTTCCCTGGACGAGTTATGGAAGCAGTATAACCGGATTATTAAACCCAATGGGGCAATTGTATTAACTTCGAATGGCGTTTTTACAGCGAAACTGATTTTAAGCCAGCCTAATATTTACAAATACAAATGGGTTTGGGAGAAATCAAAACCAACGAACTTTCTGAATGCCAAGAAGCAGCCCCTTCGAAAGCACGAAGATGTGTGCGTGTTTTATAAGAAACAACCGACATATCATCCGCAAATGACACAGGGCGAGCCATATGACAAAGGAACAAGAAAAAATCAATTGTGTGGAAACTATGGTGATTTTGAACCGGTTCATGTGGCAAGCAAAGGAGAACGTTATCCCACAGATATCATATATATTAAAACTGCCGAATGTGAAGGGGCCGTGCTGCATCCTACACAAAAGCCAATAGAATTGGGTAGATATATGATACGGACCTATACAAATCCGGGAGATGTTGTATTGGATAATACCTTTGGAAGCGGATCGTTTTTAGTTGCCGCTCTGATGGAAGGAAGGAATTTTATCGGAATTGAAAAGAATGAAAATGTAGCATTGTTTAAAAGAGAAGAAATTGATTATATAGATGTGGCGAAAAGAAGATTATTTTTGGCATGGGAGCAGCTGGATAAAATGACACGTAAATATATAAAGGAGCAGAATCTTATCGCTGAATTTAAGGAAAGGTAGATGCGTATGGCTGCGGTGAACCCGGGTATACAGTTAGGGGTGACGAAGTTGAACCGAAACAGAAATGCATTTGCGGGCGGGATACGGGACGGAATTCCGATTGCGCTTGGCTATTTTGCCGTGGCCTTCTCCCTGGGGATTGTGGCAAGGAAGGCGGGGCTGAACCCGTTTCAGGGATTTTTGTCAAGCATGCTGAACCACGCCAGCGCGGGGGAGTATGCGGAATTTACGGTAATCATGGCAAATGCGCCGTATTTTGAAATGGCGTTTGTTATTTTGGTTACAAATATACGATATCTTCTTATGAGCTGTGCGCTGAGCCAGAAATTTGATTCCGGCGCGGCTCTTGGGCACCGGCTGTTGGTGGGATTCGGTATTACGGATGAAATTTTCGGCATTTCGGTAGGGAAGCCGGGATGCCTGAATCCTTATTACAGTTACGGAGCCATGGCCATAGCGCTGCCAGGCTGGGCAATGGGGACGGCAATGGGAGTGGCTGCCGGCAATGTGATGCCGGTTTCCGTGGTGAGTGCATTGAGCGTGGCATTGTACGGTATGTTTGTGGCGATTATCATTCCGGCGGCGAAAACCGGAAGGGTGGTTGGCGGGGTGATACTGGTGAGTTTTCTGGCAAGCTTTGCGGTGTCCAGGATTCCTGCGTTTGACGGTCTGTCCGAAAGCATGAAGATCAGCCTCCTCACTGTGGGGATTGCAGGAGCGGCGGCGTTTTTGTTTCCGCTGAAGGATGCCCCGGGGGAGCAGGATGAAGCCGGGAAGGATGTGGATTGAGAAAATGACACATAATATTTATCTGTACATACTGGTGGCGGCTGCGGTTTCTTTCCTTATTCGCGTCCTGCCGTTAACTTTAATACGGAGAAAAATCAAAAACAGGTTTATCCGTTCTTTTCTTTACTATGTACCGTATGTGACGCTTGCCGTAATGACGTTTCCTGCCATCATTACGGCCCCGCAGATTCCGCTTGCCGGAATTCTGGCGTTGGCGGCGGGCATTGCAGCCGCGTGGAAGGGCGTAAACATGGTGGGAATCGCGGTACTGTGCTGCTGCGTGGTGTTTGTGGTTGAGGCTGCGGCGGGATTTTTCATGTGAAGGGCAGGCAATGTGCTTTTTGCGGTTTCCAATTGCGGTATATTTGAACTTCATTGGGAGGAGTTGGGCTGGCTTCAGGGAGGTTCCGATGGGCAGAATTAACAGGGCAATTTTGAAAAAAACCATATATTATTTAAGAAGAAACGGCATAATGAAAACCTGGTATGCGGTCAGGGAGCGGGCGGAGGAAAAAAGTCGGCCGTCATATGCCTGGATGCCGCCTTCAGAGGCAGAACTGGAAGAGCAGCGCCGCCGATGGAAAGACAAAGGCTTCTCTGTTGTGTTCAGCATCATTGTGCCCGCCTACAGGACGCAGCCGGCGTATTTGAAGGAATTAATTATGTCCCTTCGCCGACAGACATATCCGAAATGGGAGCTGATTCTGGCGGATGCCACGGAGGATGACAGCGTGGAACGGGTGGTGCGGAGCATTGTGGATTTCGATGATTTTGCGGGCTTCTGCGAAAGCCGCGATTCGGAAAGCAGTGCTGCGGGGGATTCGCGGATTCACTATATTCATCTGAACCAAAACGCAGGCATTGCCGAAAATACAAACAGGGCGCTTTCCTATGCCGTGGGGGACTATGTAGGGCTGCTGGACCATGACGATGTCCTGGCGGAAAATGCCTTGTATGAAATGGCATCAGCGATTGAAGCGGGGAGGGAGCAGGGATGTGTGCCTGGGCTGCTGTATTCGGATGAAGACAAGTGCAACGGGGACAGGACGGAATATTATGAGCCGAATTTCAAGGAAGCATTTAACCTTGACCTGCTGCTGAGCAATAACTATATCTGTCATTTCCTGGTGATGGACAGAGAACTGATACAAAAACTGAAATTTCGCCGTGAATTTGATGGCGCTCAGGATTATGACCTGGTGCTGCGGGCGGCGGCGGAACTGGGCGCGCTGCAGGCAGGCCGGGCAGCGAAAACGGGAAGCGTCATACACATTCCCAAAGTACTCTATCATTGGCGATGCCACACCGGCTCTACCGCGGAAAACCCACAGAGCAAGCGTTACGCATATGACGCGGGGCGCAGGGCGGTACAGGACTTCGCGGAGCGGGCAGGGTGGCATGCCGAGGCGGCGGAGACCGCTCATGTCGGATTTTATCGGCTGCAATATGAAGGCGATCTCTTTGACAGCAGGCCGGATGTAGGAGCCGTGGGCGGCAGTGTGATCGGCAGAAGGCGGCTGACAGGAAGCTATCGGGCAGGGAATAAACCAGAGGCGGACATCGCGACGAAGGAAAACGCGTCCGAAGCAGGAATTGCAAGGAAGGGAAACGTATCCGAAGCAGGAATTGCGACGAAGGAAAACACATCCGAAGCAGGCAATGCAAGGAAGGGATACGCGCCCGAAGCAGGCAATGCAAGGAAGGAAAACGTGTCCGAAGCAGGCAATGCAAGGAAGGAAAACGTGTCCGAAGCGGGCAGCGGACAAAAGTACAATGTTTTGTCAGCGAAAGCCAGACCGGGATACGGTATGCGCATAATCGGGGGAAGAATGGCGGAGGACGGCAGCGTCTTCTACGAAAATCTTCCCATACATTACAGCGGCTATCTGCACCGGGCAGTCCTGCCCCAGGATGCTTTTGCCGTGGATATCCGCAATATTCGTGTGCGCCCGGAATGCCGGGAGCTGTTCCGGAGAGTTACGGGTGTTTCCTACCGGACACTTCCGGGGACGGATATTTTCGATGCCTCTGTTTTGCCCGGGGACTGTGACATCCGCCGTGCCAGCCTGGAATTCGGCATGGCCATGCGGGACGCGGGATATCGGATTGTGTATCTGCCGACAGAGAGACTGTGCCTTGAACGGATGGGCGCCTCAGGGCGCAGGGGGGTATCATTATGAATCAGATAACCGTAATCATTCCCAACTATAACGGGATTAAATTTCTGAAAGGGTGTCTGGAAGCTTTGGATGCCCAGGAAAACAGCCCCGGACATCGGGTCCTGGTGGTGGACAATGGTTCCGGGGACGGCAGCCTGGAGCTGTTGGAAGAGCAGTTTCCCCAGATACCTGTCATTGCCCTCCCCAGGAATACCGGATTCTGCCATGCCGTAAATGTGGGAATTGAAGCTTCCGATACGCCGTATATAATTCTTCTCAATAACGATACAAAGGTGTATCCCGGGTTTGTGCGCGCCCTGTACGATGCCATCGAGGCAAGGCCCCGTGCTTTTTCCGTCAGCGCCAGGATGCTGATGTGGGACAGGCCGGACCTGCTGGACGGTGCCGGGGACAGGTACTGCGTACTGGGGTGGGCATACGCACGGGGCAAGGGAAAAGCTGCTGCGGCCTACAGCCGGCCCACGGAGATTTTTTCGGCCTGCGGCGGCGCGGCAATCTACAGGAAAAGCGTCTTCGAGGACACAGGACTTTTCGACGAGGCGCATTTTGCCTACCTGGAGGACCTGGATATCGGATACCGCGCACGGATCCACGGCTATCGGAATTACTATGAGCCATCCGCGGAGGTTATCCACTATGGCAGCGCGTCTACGGGTTCGCGGTATAACGAATGGAAGACCGGCCAGGCAGCCGCTAACAGTGTATATGTGATTGTGAAAAACATGCCCCTGCTCCAGCTAATCTGGAATCTGCCGTTTCTTATGACGGGATTTCTGATTAAATTCTTATTTTTTTGTAAAAAAGGCATGGGGAGGCTTTATCTGAAGGGGCTGGCAGAAGGCGTTAAGAAATCCTTCTCCGGGACTGGGGCGGTCAGGAAAACCGCGTTTTGCTGGGAAAATCTGGGAAATTATCTGGCCATTCAGGGTCAGCTCTATCTGAATCTGCTGCGTATTCTTAAGAAATCTTAAGAAAGGGCTTCATAAAATCCTAAGTTGTTTTTTTCATAATAATATTGTAAGGTATTACCGTAGGTGGCGCTTATGATAAAGGATAATCAGAAAGTATTTAACCGAGCAATGGTAATGTTGGATGCTGCCATTACGGCAGCATCTTTTATCTCGGCCTATTATTTTAAATTTTATGTATTGGAAGACGGTCCGGGAATCGGTGTGCTGCCTGCGGGTGAGTATGTAAGGCTGTTGCCTTTTATCGTGCCGATCTACATGCTCATGTACTATGCCTGCAGTGTGTACGCGCCCAAGCGGACAGTGCGGCGCCGCTTTGAGATTTACGGTATTATCAAGGCGAATACCATCGGAATAGTGACGCTGATTATTATTCTGTATATGATTATACGGGAAATCAATTATTCGCGTTGGGTGATGGTACTTTTCTACCTGTTCAATGTATTCTTTACCTCGTGCTTCAGGCTTGCCCTGCGCAAAGGCCTGCGAACCATCAGGAGCAGAGGCTATAACCTGAAACATATTCTGCTGGTTGGGTATTCCAGGGCAGCGGAGGAATATATTGACAGATTGATGGACAATCCCCAGTGGGGGTATATAGCCTGCGGGATTCTGGACGACCATGTCCCGGCCGGAACTCTTTACAAGGGAGTGAAGGTGCTGGGCAGGCTGGGGAATCTGGAAGTGATTCTGCCGGAAAATAAGCTGGATGAAATCGCCATATCGCTGTCCCTGAAGGATTATCATAACCTGGAAGAAATCGTTTCCGTCTGTGAGAAATCAGGCGTACACACCAAATTTATTCCGGACTACAACAGCCTGATACCTACCAGGCCCTATACGGAGGATTTGATGGGACTTCCGGTCATTAATATCCGGTATGTACCCCTGACGAATACAGGTAATATTATCATAAAGCGGATAACGGACGTAGTGGGGGCGCTGGCGGGGCTTGTAATTACCTCCCCGATTATGCTGCTGGCTGCCGTGCTGGTCAGGCTGACCAGTCCCGGGCCTGTCATCTTTAAACAGGAAAGAGTCGGCCTGCATAACAAAACGTTTTACATGTATAAATTCCGCAGCATGGAGAAACAGTCTCCCAGGGAGGAGAAAAGGGCGTGGACGGTACGGAACGACCCCAGGGTCACTCCTGTGGGAAAGTTTCTGCGGCGCACCAGCATTGACGAACTGCCTCAGCTGTTTAACATATTGAAGGGCGATATGAGCCTGGTTGGTCCCAGACCCGAGAGACCGCTTTTCGTAGAGAAGTTTAAGGAAGAGATTCCCAGGTATATGGTAAAGCACCAGGTGAGGCCGGGGCTGACCGGCTGGGCACAGGTCAACGGCCTTAGAGGGGATACTTCCATCCGGAAACGGGTTGAATATGATCTTTTTTACATTGAAAACTGGACGCTGGGATTTGATCTGAAAATAATCCTGATGACGTTTTTTACAGGATTTATTAATAAAAACGCGTACTAACGAATACGAAATTCCGCTTAGAAGCTGCGGAACGAAAGGGAAGAGGAGAAGGTATTATGGCAACTGGAAGGACATCAAAACGTGCGGCGAGACAGAAGAGAAAAATGATTCTCTTTGCCTTTGAGATCATCATTATTCTGGTCATGGTGGTGGTTCTCTATCTGGTGATGAACAAGACCAGCGAGGGACCCAAGATGGTAACCCTGGATCCGAAGAATCTGGCGATTCCTACCGAGGTTATAGAGAAGACGGAAGAGGGCGGCACCATGCATGGCTACATGAATATAGCGCTGTTCGGGCTGGATGCGGAGACGGAGAGCCAGCTTTATAAGGGCAGCCGAAGCGACAGTATCATGATCGCCAGCATCAACCTGGATACGGGCGACATCAAGCTGGTCAGTGTGTACCGCGATTCCTACTTAAATATAGGACCCTACAGGGATAAGGCGGAGTACTATTGGAAGTGTAATACTGCCTATGCGGCCGGCGGGGCGGAGCAGGCAGTCAGGATGCTGAATACGAACCTGGATATGGACATCACCGATTTTGTGGCGGTGGGGTACAAGGGTTTAAGCAGCGTGATTGACGGTTTGGGCGGCGTCTATGTGGATGTGAGCCAGGAGGAAGTGTCTCATCTGAACAATTATCAGATCGGTGTGTCGTCTGTCTTAAAATGTGATTATACACCCGTTAAGGAGGCAGGCTATCAGCTGCTGAACGGAACACAGGCTACCGCGTACTGCCGTATCCGTGCCACTGCCGGCGATGACTTTAAGCGTACCGCCCGTCAGAGGACTGTGCTGAAGGCCATTGAGGAGCAGGCGAAGAAGGCGGATCTGGCTACATTGACGAAGGTGTTTAACGACTGTATCGGTGATATTTATACCAGCATTGATTCCAAGGATATCATGACGCTGCTGGGGAATATTGCGAATTACCGGATTGCGGATGAGGCGGGATTCCCCACCGAGGAGCTGCGCACCACAGGTAATATAGGCGCCAAGGGAAGCTGTGTTATCCCGCAGGATCTGGAATCCAATGTAATATGGCTGCATCAGTTCCTGTTTGATGATGATGATTATGAGGTGACAGAGAGCGTAAGGGAATACGATGCCGTCATTAAGTCCGAGACGGGCCAGTATCTGAAAAAATAAGCGGAAGTAAGAGGAAGAAGCGCATTGTAGGGGGCTGTCGCTGTTTTTGGCGGCAGCTTTTTTACTGCGCAGGCCCGTGCAGCGGAAGTCGAAAACACATACTTGCGGTACCGGGAAAGCGGTGCTATAGTATGGGTGTACAGTATTCGGGAGAGGAGAGGGCAATTTGAAAATCGATGTAATCATTCCTGTCTATAAAGCGGGGGCGGAGCTTTTTTCTCTTCTGGACAGACTGGAAAACCAGACGGTGCCGGTTCGGAAGATTATCCTTATGCACACGGAGAGCCGCTTACAGGAGGCCGGAGACAGGGAAAACGGGACAGCACGGACGGGAGAAGGCTTCGAAGGCGTAGGAACCGGGGAACGGGATATCCGGAGAGAGGAATGCCGTGCAGGCAAAAGCGACTGGGACGAATTAAACCATGGGGGCAAAAGCGATTGGGATGAATTGACCAGGGGAGTTGATTTTTGCAGGAGATATCCCAATGCGGAGGTCCATCATATCTCAAAGCATGAATTTGACCACGGCGGAACCAGGCATCAGGGAGTGCAGTATTCCGAGGCGGATGTTTTTGTGATGATGACGCAGGATGCCATGCCTGCAGATTCGCGGCTGATTGAGCGGCTGACGGAAAATCTTATGGGAAATGTGGCTGCCGTCTATGCCAGACAGCTTCCGGGGGAGAATTCTTCGGAATTTGAGAGGGCGTCCAGAACGTTCAACTATCCGGAAGCTTCCTTGAGAAAGTCGCTGGCGGATCTGGATACTTTGGGTATCAAGACATTTTTCTGTTCCAATGTGTGCGCGGCCTATCGGCGGGATATCTACGAGAAACTGGGTGGTTTTGTCCGGCATACCATATTTAATGAGGACATGATCTATGCGGCGGCGGTGATAAAGGCAGGTTATTCCGTTTCCTATGAGGCGCAGGCGCAGGTGGTCCATGCCCATAATTATACCAACATCCGGCAGCTGCGCCGCAATTTTGACCTTGGGGTTTCACAGGCACAGCATCCGGAGGTCTTTGGGGCGGCGGCCTCTGAGGCGGAGGGGAAAAAACTGGTGGCGGCTACATGGCGTTATCTTCGGGTGCGGAAGCGGCTGTACCGTTTTCCGGGTTTCTGCGTGCAATGCGCTTTTAAGTACGCAGGCTATCTGCTGGGCAGGCACTATAAAAAGCTGCCCCGCGGCTTGGTGATGAAGATTACGGAAAACAGGGAATACTGGAATAAAACTTGAAGTTTCCGGGGCAGAAGGATTTTATATATTTTCACAATCACTTCATTTTGTAAACACAATTTCATCACAATTGGCAGATATACTAAAGTACATAAAGATGAAACATGCGATACACAATATTTTATAAAGAAGAGAGGTAGTCATTATGTACGAAAACGAAATTTATTCCAATTCAGAAAATGGTGGTTACACATCTTATCAGACGGGCAACAGCACTTACGGTACAGGCAGCACTTACGGCGCAGGCAGCAGCGGAACCGAAGGAAAAAAGAAGAAGGGAACCTTCCGCAAATTTGTGGTGAGCATGGGGCTGGGGATTACCTTCGGCGTATTCGCGGGGGCAGGGTTCCAGGCGGTAAGCTACGGAGCCGACAGGCTGTTTCCGGCGCAGAACGGGGAATCCGTGGAGGCGGCAGCTTCTCAGACGGGAGGCGAAAGCTCCGGCATGCCGATGACCAACATCAACCAGGTAACTTATGTCAGCGATGATATTTCCGGTGTGGTGGAGGAGGTGATGCCGGCCATGGTATCCATCATCAACAATGCTACCATGACATCTTCCTTTTTTGGATACACATATGAGCAGTCCGTACCTTCGGCGGGTTCCGGCATCATTGTGGAGGAGAGGGAAGGAGAACTGCTGATTGTGTCAAACAATCATGTGGTAGCAAATTCGGACACCCTGGAGGTGACTTTTATCGACGGCACCACGGCGACGGCCCATATCAAGGGGCAGGATTCGGAGATGGATCTGGCGGTGATTTCGGTACCGCTGGACAGCCTTTCCGAGGAAACCAGGAAGGCTATCACCGTCGCTACCCTGGGAGACAGCGACAAGCTGAAGCTGGGTGAGCCTGTTATTGCCATCGGCAATGCCCTGGGCAACGGGCAGTCCGTGACCAACGGCATTATCAGCGCCCTGGACAGGGAAGTGACCAACGAAGACGGCACCACCGGCAGCTATATCCAGACCAACGCGGCCATCAACGGCGGTAACTCAGGCGGTGCCCTTCTGACCATAACCGGTGAGGTTATCGGCATCAATTCCGGAAAGATCAAGGCAACAGGCGTGGAGGGCATGGGCTACGCAATTCCCATCAGCTCCGCCAGCCCCATCATTGCGGATCTGATGAACCGTCAGACCAGGACTGACATCGTGGACGAGGGCGAGAAGGGTTATATGGGTATTGCGCCCAAGGATGTTCCTGCCCAGATGACACAGATGTACGGCATGCCCCAGGGCGTCTATGTATACAGCGTGTCCGAGGGTACGGCCGCGGAGCAGGCAGGTATCAAGATGGGTGACGTCATCGTGAAATTTGACGGACAGAAGATATCTTCCAATGAGGACCTGCAGAAGACGATGCAGTACTACAAGGCAGGTGAAACAGTGACGGTTACCGTGAAGCGCCTGGAAAACGGCGGGTACGAGTCATATGACATTGAGATCACCCTCGGCGCCAGGCCGGAAGAGGGATAAATCCGAAACCGAGACAACTGTCCGGTGAAGGCTCTTAACAGCAGAATTGCCGCACTATGGCTGAATGCCGGGTGCGGCATTTTGCATGGAAAGGTTCTTTAGAAAAAGTTCACTTGAATAGAGGGCTGTTTTCAAGTATACTAAAACGAGAGTATGCAACAGACGGTGCAGCCCAAAGCATGGCCGGACAGGCGTGATTTGGAGAATGGAGACGGGTAAATAAAATGTCGGATATGTATAAGGAAAATGAGGACACCGAAGGCAAGGTGGAGGAGAACAAGGACGGGGCAGACAAGGATACTTTGACGGGTAAAGACGCTTCTGCGACTAAGAATGCAGGGAAAAGCGATAACGGCGATTATGAGGATGTATGCTTTGTCTGCCGTCGCCCGGAGAGCAAGGCGGGCAGGATGTTCAAGCTGCCAAACAATATCTGTGTCTGCAGTGACTGCATGCACAAAACCATGGAGACGGTCAGCCAGTTTGACTACCAGGGGATGCTGAGTAATCCCCAGCTGCAGAATGACCTGGATCAGCTGACAAAGCAGGGCGGATTTCCCAATATCAGCTTTGTGAATCTGGCGGACCTGCGGGGCGACGGCGGTATCCCCAACAAGCAGAAGCTGAAAAAGAAGAAGAAAAAGGAAGGGGAGCAGGCGCCTGTTCTGAATATACGGGATATTCCCGCGCCTCATAAGATCAAAGCCAGCCTGGATGAGTATGTGGTAGGCCAGGAGCACGCGAAGAAGGTGATTTCCGTGGCGGTCTATAATCACTATAAGCGGGTGGCAACAAACACCATGGACAACATAGAGATTGAGAAATCCAACATGCTGATGATAGGGCCCACCGGCTGCGGGAAGACCTATCTGGTGAAGACGCTGGCCAGGCTGCTGGATGTGCCGCTTGCTATTGCCGACGCAACCTCCCTGACAGAGGCGGGTTATATCGGGGACGATATTGAGTCCGTGGTCACCAAGCTGCTTGCGGCTGCCGACAATGATGTGGAAAAAGCGGAGCGGGGTATTATCTTTATCGACGAGATTGATAAAATTGCCAAGAAGAAGAACACAAATACGCGGGATGTCAGCGGCGAGAGCGTGCAGCAGGGTATGCTGAAGCTTCTGGAGGGTGCAGAGATTGAAGTACCCGTAGGGGCAAACAGTAAAAATGCCATGGTACCCCTTGCCACGGTGAATACCCGGAATATTCTGTTTATCTGCGGAGGCGCCTTTCCGGATCTGGAAGAGGTCATCAAGGAGCGCCTGCGGAAGAGCGCGTCCATTGGTTTTAATTCGGAACTGCGGGACAAGTATGACAAGGAGAAGAATATCCTGTCCAGGGTAACCGTGGAGGATATCCGGAAATTTGGTATGATACCGGAGTTTATCGGCCGTCTGCCGGTGGTATTTACGCTGCAGGGACTCACCAGGGATATGATGGTGAAGGTGCTGAAGGAGCCTAAGAATGCCATTCTGAAGCAGTATCAGAAGCTGTTGGAATTGGATGAGGTGAAGCTGGAGTTCACGGAGGATGCCCTGGAGGCTATCGCGGACAAGGCCCTGGAGCGGGATACGGGCGCCAGGGCGCTGCGTTCCATCATTGAGGAATTTATGCTGGATATCATGTATGAGATTCCCAAGGATGACAATATCGGCAGGGTAACCATCACCAGGGAATACATTGAGGGGACGGGCGGGCCTGTTATCGATATCCGCAGCAACCTGATCGTGGAGAATCCGGACCATCTGAAGCAGATTAAAGGGGATTAGTATGAGTACATCGCTGCATTCGTTCCCGGGTAATCATTGCCTGATGCCCGCACAGATGTATTAATCATGCCGCTCATCGGCGTTGTCGTATGTCTCGCAGAACCTGGCCGAAAAGGAAGGTTCCTCTCCCGCAATGTATAAATGGGAAGTGTCACCGAAAGCGCCCATGCGGAAAGAAGCCTTCCCGGTTCTGCGTTCTTCCGTGACAAGTGTGGTCACGGAAGAAGGCGCCGCGCAGGTGTGATGCCACAGTACCATGGGGGACACATTCATCAGTCGGCTCAGCAGTACGCATTCCAGCCCGAAGTGGCAGAAAAATACGATTGTGTCCCTGTTGGGCCGTTCTGCCCTGTAGTATTTGCCGTCCCTGACATATCCGTGCTTTGCCAGCAGCTCATCGAAATTCCGTATAACCGTTTCATAGGCATCCCCTACGCCGCCTTCCCGCATGGTCTCTGTCTCGCGCCATCCGTCGTGCCGGAAGTAGGCTTCTTCTTTTGTCCAGTCCTCAGGCAGCCAGTCCCAGGTCAGCGTCTTCCGCACTCCAAGGACATCGGGGCGGTTGATTTGCGGCCAGAATTCCCGCAGCCAGTCACATTCTACAGCTTCCCTGTTCATTTTCCGTAAAGTGAGAGATGCCGTATCTTTTGCCCGCCCTAAGGGGGAGACGTAAAATGCCGCAACGTCCAGTTCGGAAATTCTGTCGGCCAGCAGCGCGGCTTCCCGCCAGCCCTTTTCTGTGAGGGAATCTTTTTTGTAGTCAGGGTCACCATGCCGTATAATTAGCAGACGCATCTTTTTTCCTCCGTATGTTATCTTTTTTAGTATGAGTTGTTACATTGCTACATCCAGGACCATCATCAACACAAAACCCACGGCCATCCCCATGGTACCGATTTTCCCGTTTCCTTCCCCTCCGGCTTCGGGAATCAGTTCGTCCGCCGCTACATACAGCATCGCCCCTGCCGCAAAGGCCAGGAGATAGGGCAGGACCGGGACAACCTGTTCCGCCAGCAGAACGGTGATAAAGGCGCCTGCAGGCTCCACCGCACCGGACAGGACGCCGTTCCGAAATGCTTTCAGCCGGGAATCCCCGGCGTTTCTAAGCGGCATGGAAATGATTGCGCCCTCCGGCAGGTTCTGGATTGCAATGCCCATGGAGAGCATCATGGCGGCGGCCATGGTAATGCCCGTATTTTCCGTCATGGCGCCGGCCAGTGCCACGCCCACAGCCATGCCTTCCGGCAGGTTGTGGAGCGTTACTGCCAGTACCAGCATGGCCGGTCTGCGGTTTTTGTCAGCCTGTTCCTCCCGGGGAGCGTCCTTGACCGGGGATACCATGCCTTCCCGGCTTTTCCGTTCCCTCCGCGCCGACGGAATCAGCCTGCCCGACAACAGCAGAAAGCCCACTCCCGCCAGAAAGCCGGACGCGGCGGGCAGCCAGGCAATCCGTCCCTGTGCTTCCGCCATCTCTATGGCCGGAATTAGGAGGGACCATACAGATGCCGCGATCATAACGCCGGCGGCAAAGCCCAGCATCACATGTTCCAGCCGCGTGTTCATTTTGGCCTTCAGGAAGAACACCATGGCTGCGCCCACAGCGGTTCCCAGAAAGGGGATTATTACAATTACGAATTCTTCCATATCCGTTTTACGTTCCTCTGCATCCATTTTGGCAAAAGCAGCTTTTGCCCTTAACACCATAGTATGTGGCTATGCATGTATAAAATGCAGGGGCGGATATAGTTCCCTATGCCCGGCGATTTGGCCGTTAAACGCGCCGGCCTGTTTCGTCGCTTACACGCAGGCAGCGTATGGCATTCAGCACGGCCAGCACCATGACGCCCACGTCTGCGAATATGGCAATCCACATGTTTGCAATGCCAAAGGCGCCCAGTACCAGGCAGATTGCCTTGACTGCCAGGGCAAATACGATGTTTTCATAGACGATGCGCAGACACTTCCTTGAAATCCGCATGGCCAGCGCCAGCTTCATGGGATTGTCGTCCATGAGTACGATGTCTGCCGCTTCGATGGCTGCGTCCGACCCAAGGGCGCCCATTGCCACGCCGATATCCGCCCGGGAAAGCACGGGCGCGTCATTGATGCCGTCGCCCACAAAGGCCAGGTTTTCTTTTTTCCCCTTCTGTGCCAGCAGCGCTTCTACCGCATCCACCTTGTCCGCGGGAAGCAGCTCGCTTTTGTATTCGTCAACTCCCAGCAGTGCGGCAGCATGCTCTGCGGTTTTCCGGTTGTCTCCCGTCAGCATGACCGTCTTTTTGATGCCCGCCGCCTTCAAGGCCGCAATCGCTTCGGCGGACTGTTCCTTCACCACATCGGAAATCAGGATATATCCGGCGTATATACCGTCTACGGCAATGTGGATAACCGTTCCCACGCCGGTATCTTTCTCGGGGGTAATGCCCAGCCTGTTCATCAGCCTGAAGTTTCCGGCCGCAACGGTATGGCTGTTGACCAGTGCAGTCACTCCCTGACCGCCGATTTCCTCTATGTCGCTGACTTTCGCTTTGTCAATTTCCTGCCCGTATGCCTCCTTCAGGCTTTTGCTGATGGGATGGTTGGAATAACTCTCCGCGCAGGCAGCAAGCCCCAGCAGGGCGCCTTTGGCGTCGGCAGTCTCTCTCGTGCCTGCTTTTTCCGGTTTCGGGAGCGCCAACAGGCCGCCCTGAGCCATTTTCTCAAATTCAGGAGCGGTATGAACCTCCGTCACCTCAAAGACACCTTTGGTCAGTGTGCCCGTTTTGTCAAATACAACATATTTTGTCCGTGCCAGAGCTTCCAGGTAATTCGAACCTTTCACAAGGATACCGCAGGAGGATGCCCCGCCGATGCCGCCGAAGAAACTCAGGGGAATGGAGATTACCAGCGCGCAGGGACAACTGATGACCAGAAAGGTCAATGCCCTGATAATCCAGGTACTCCATCCTGCCGGATTGCCCGCTATCAGGTTTACCGCAGAAGGGATAATTGCCAGTGCCAGGGCGCTGTAACACACCGCGGGGGTGTAATATCTGGCAAATTTTGTGATAAAATTCTCCGTGCGGGCCTTTTTCATACTGGAATTTTCCACAAGATCCAGGATTTTCGACACGGTGGATTCACCGAATTCCCTGGTAGTGCGAATCCGCAGAAGCCCGGACAGATTCACACAGCCGCTGATGACCTCCCCGCCGGTGCCGACTTCCCTGGGCAGGCTTTCCCCGGTGAGCGCACTGGTGTTCAGGGTGGAACTGCCTTCCGTCACGATGCCGTCGATGGGAATCTTTTCCCCGGGCTGCACTACGATGATGCTTCCCACAGCCACTTCGTCCGGATCTACCTGTTCCAGGTTGCCGTCTGCATCCTCGATATTGGCATAGTCGGGCCGGATATCCATCAGCGCGCTGATGTTCCGGCGGCTTTTTCCCACGGCCACTGCCTGGAACAGCTCACCGATCTGGTAAAACAGCATAACCGCCACACCCTCGGCAAATTCTCCCTCCATACCGTTTGCCTCACTGTACAGGCCTAACAGCATGGCGCCCACGGTGGCAACCGCCATCAGGAAATTCTCGTCAAAAATCTCCCTGTGGAAGATGCCCAGGGCCGCCTTCCGCAGAATGTCATGGCCGATAATGAGGTAGGGAACCAGGTACAGGGCAAATTTCAGCCAGCCTTCCGCCGGTATAAAGGGGAGTACAAGCATCAGAATGGCTGCAGCAATGATTCTATATAAGACTTTTTTCTGTTTCTTTGTCATCTCCGTCACCTTACTTTTTCAATGCAGTGATGGTCAAAAGGGGCTTTGCGGCTCCCGTTTTGACACTGATATCATGTTATAAAAAGGAACCGCCGAAACGATCCCTTTCAGATATTTGCCGACTGTCAGTCCAAAAAGATTTCGCAGTCGCTTTCCACTTTTTTACAGGCCTTGAGGACGCTCTGCATCACTGCCTTTTCGTCCGCCGCTTCTGTAAACTCCACTTTCATTTTCTGGGTCATAAAGCTTACCGTCGCCGCCAGGACGCCCTCCACCTTTTTTGCCGCTTCCTCCATTTTCAGGGCGCAATTTGCGCAGTCAACCTCAATTTTATAGGTTTTCTTCATGGTAATCCTCCTCCTTCTGATTGCGGTTCTTTTTCATGCTTCCGTATCTTTCCCTTCGTTCTGCTTCTGCAGTATATGGCCATGCGGCCAAAACATATGAATTATTGTTCATATGTTTATATTACCATAGATTCCTGAAATGTCAATATGGAATTCATAATTCTTTTCAATGTCTGTTCATCTCATCTCCAAATGAACTTGACAACTTCCGGGAGCTGTGGTATTTTATAACCAGCCTCGATATGTCAATACTCGATATATCGAGAGCGGATAGAAAGGAGGGAGTTAATTGAATGAGGCATTGCGAAAAAAATACATACCCATGACAGAGACAATTTACTATACGCTCCTGGCGCTGATTCAGCCCAGGCATGGTTATGCCGTCATACAATATGTCAATGTGCTGAGCGGGGGCAGGATAACGCTGGGAACCGGCACGCTGTATACCATGGTAGGGCGCCTGACCGCGGACGGTGTAATTGTGACGCTGCCCGGGAGGGAGAAGAAGACTTATCAGATTACCCAGGAGGGCATGGCGCTGCTGACGGAGGAAACCGAACGTCTGGAGCGGCAGCTTGCGGACGGGCGAAAAATGCTGTCAGGGGGGGTATTTACCGTACCGAAGAGACAGGACGAAGAACAGGCTGCAGAAAATTCCCGGGAAGAAGTTATTTTTGTGTAAAGGGCAGGGCAGCGCGAATACAGGCTGTCTGACGGCGTAACATTAGCTGGACAGTAAAGTCGCAAAGGCTACCCTTTAGTGCTATCGCGCTTTACCCTTTAGTGCTATCGCGCAGCGGTTTAAATTAGGAGGAAAGAGATGAAACTGGAAGTAAAGGATATCCGAAAAAGCTTCGGAGAAAAGGAGGTACTTCACGGCATTCGCTTTGCGGTGGAGAGCGGAAAGGCGCTGGGGCTGCTTGGCAGAAACGGTGCGGGCAAGACGACCACAATCCGCATCCTGATGGATGTGTTTCACGCGAACAGCGGGGAAATCCTGCTGGACGGTAGGAAATTTGTTCCGTCAAAGCATCAGATAGGCTATCTGCCCGAGGAGCGGGGCCTGTATCCGAAGAGGACCGTGTTGGACCAGATGATATATCTGGCGTGCCTTAGGGGGATGAAGCCCAGGGAGGCGAAGGAAAGTGCCGCGAAGTGGCTGGCAAGGCTGGAGGTGGATGAATACGCCGCCCGGAAGCTGGAGACGCTTTCCAAGGGGAATCAGCAGAAGGTGCAGCTTGCGGCTACCCTGGTGTGCAATCCGGATATTGTAATCCTGGATGAGCCTTTCAGCGGGCTGGACCCGGTGAATTCCCAGATTTTGAAGGATGTGGTGAGCGAGCTGATTCAGGAGAACAGGCTGGTGATTTTCTCCAGCCATCAGATGAGTTACGTGGAAGAATTCTGTGACCACATAGCTGTAATAGACCACGGAGAGGTGGTGATGGCAGGGGAATTGAAGGAAATTAAGAAGGAGTATGGCAGGAACCGGCTGATGCTGGCTGCGGAAAATTACGATCTGGATAAGCTGGCGGAGAAGACAGAGCAGGAGTGGAGTCCTTATGTGCATATATCCGGAAGGAAGAAGGAATTTCTGATTCTGGAGCTGGAGGACGGCATGGACAGGCGCAAGTTTATGGAACAGCTGGTGAAATCCGATGTGGAGGTGGAGAAATTCGGGGGATATGAGCCGTCTCTGAACGACATTTTTGTGAGTAAGGTGGGTGAGGAAGCATGAAAAGGTTTGCGATTGTATTACGGTATGAACTGAAGGAGTATTTTACGAACAAGCTGTTTATGGTACTGACCGCCATTCTGGCGGTACTGGGTGTACTGCTGCTTTTTCTGCCCCGCGTTGTGGATATGTCCGGCTTTACAGGCGTAGTGATTGTAGGCGGAGGAAGCGGGGAACAAGAGACAAAGGGAGAGGAAGAAAAGCCGGTTTACATGTATCTGGACCTGGCGGGCGTGGTGCAGCCGGAAATTCTGACGCAGATGTTTCCCGACACGGCCTGGAAGGAAGCGGCGGATGAGGACGCAGTCAGACAGGCGGTGGAGTCCCAGGAGGCCGAGGCCGGGTTTGTGGTGACCGGAGCCGCGGAATATGAGTACTATGTTTTTAACAAATCCTTGACGGACAGGAATGCCGCGAGCTTTGAGCAGGCGATGAAGCTTTTCTATCGGATGGATTACTGCCGTTCTGCGGGGTGGGATCTGGAAGAGATTACGGCTATGTACGACGTACCCATTGCGGTGACGGAGAATGTGCTGAACAAGGATTCGGGAAGCAACTACTGGTATTGTTATGCGCTGGTGATCATCGTGTTTATGCTGATTGTGTATTACGGGCAGATGATTGCCGTCTCCGTTACCAACGAGAAGAGCAACCGGGCTATCGAGGTGCTGGTGACCAGTACTTCTCCCAACAGCCTGCTGTTCGGCAAGGTGATTGCCGGGGCCATCGGAGGTGTATTCCAGATGGGGGTAGTGCTGGGGGCCGTGCTTATTTCCTATCAGGTGAACAGGGAGCAGTGGGGCGGCATGCTGGATATGTTCTTCCATATTCCGGGTGAGGTGCTGCTGGCATTTGCCTTCTTCGGGTTGGGCGGATATCTGTTTTACGCGTTTCTCTACGGGGCCATGGGCGCTCTGGTCAGCAAGACGGAAGACATCAGCAAGAGTGTGTCCGGACTGATGGTAGTCATCATGGCAGTGTATTTCTTCTCGCTGCTTCAGCTGACCAATGTGGACGGGCAGGTTATCCGGGTTCTGTCATTTCTGCCGGTCAGCTCGTACAGCACCATGTTTGCACGGATTGCCATGGGAACGGTGGCGCCCTGGGAGGTAATCGTGTCTTTCCTGATATTGGCGTTGTCAACTGCGGGCACAGGGATCCTGGGAGCAAAAATCTACCGTATGGGTACCCTTCGGTACGGCAATCCCATTAAAATCAGCACGGCGCTGAAGGATTTAAAGAAGAGTGAATAAAGTCCGAACTGCACTGCTGTGGGCTTGGGACGGGCGGCGGGGAAGGGCATTCCGGTGTCCGTGCCGTAAGCCGCAGCAGCACAGTGGGTACAGATTACATAGATTGATTATATATAAATTGCAGAAATCGGGATGTCAGATCAGGGTCATAGATTCTGCCGCTTTCCTGCTGCAGCTTCTGTATGGCTTCTTCTACGGTGTAGAACCCGCCCCTTACAGTGGGGTGTGTCCTGCCGACATAATCTGTGGCCAGGCGGATAAGCCGGGCCTCCACGGGGATATCTTCTCCCTTCAGGTTGTTGGGATATCCGCTGCCGTCCCAGTTTTCGTGGGAGCAGTGGATGATATCGGCAATTCTGTAGAGTTCGTCGAACTGCCTTGCCATGGTGTAGCCATGCACCACATGCATGTGGACCTGGGAGGTTTCCTCCTCTGTCCTGAACTGCCCGCGGATGACGAAGGATTCCGGCAGCTTTGCCATGCCGATGTCCTGATAGTGGGCGGCAAGGCTGATTTCCCGGGCCTGCTCCTTTGAAAACTGCAGGTACACGGCGAACCTGCAGGTGAGTTCGGCAATGTCTTCCGCCACTTCTTTGTTCAGGACCTGTCGGTCATACAGTCGCTCCATGATATAATTGGGAATCCGCAGTTCATGTTTCAGCGCGGTTTTGTTCTGATACATTTTTACATCCGCCCTGGAGAAGCAGTCCTGGAGGGTTTCTGCCGAACTGTTCCACTCGGCGGCGCCCAGAGCCACCGAGAGCGGAAGCGTCAGGCTTTTGTCCAGGCGGCAGTTGCGCGCCACACGCCTGCAGTAGTCCAGGGCGGTTTCCAGTTTTGTATCTGGAAGTATTGCACGGAATTCGTCACCGCCGCACCTGGCCACCAGCCAATCGCTTTTGGACAGCTCATCCATGATTTTGGCGATGTTCTGCAGAAGCATATCACCTGCCTCGTGGCCGAAGATGTCGTTGGTCAGTTTCAGAAAATTGGCATCTGCAGATATCATGCAGATATTCCGGTCCTTCTGCTCGGAATAGAAGGCCACGGACTCTTCGAATTTCCGCCTGTTGTACAGCCCGGTCATGGAATCCCGCTCGGCAAGCCCTTCCAGCACATTTTTCTCCCGGAGATAGAGGGATTCCTGGTCCTCCAGGGAATGCACCGTGGATTTCAGATTCAGGTTGGTATGGACTAAACGGTAGAGATGCCTTGTCGTCAGGCAAAGCAGGCTTAATATATGGTTCAAATGTTCGGCATGAAACAGGGGCAGTGCATGAATCCTGCTCAGATAAACCGTCTCGTCGACTTGAAGGGCGCGGGCGATTTCCCGGTACCTCTCATCGCAGACAGTATCCTCTGACAGACGGATGCCTTCCATCAGCAGGATGACTACAATAGAGTCGTCATGCGTGATATTGATCAGGACATCCGTCAGGCCTGTGATCGGACAAAAGCGTATGTTGAAGACAGATTCCCTGCAGGCACAAAGCTCGGAGACAAACTGCCTGTAAGAGGCATCGGCAAGGGGGGATGCGCTGAAAATCTCACGCTGAAAACTGCCGCAGCGGTTATCGTGGACGAGCAGTTTTCCGGAAGGGGTCAGGACACGGATACCCGCCGTCATGGCAACGGACAGGGCATCTGCCAGTTCCTGGATGGAACCAATATCGGGAACATCGGGAATTGCGTACGTTTTCATGGTCACCTCTTAATCGAGTCGCAGCGCGGCGGCATGAAGGCCGGAGGCTTCGGTAAAAACCGCAGCGCGACGGTATTAAAACCGAAGGGACTTCGGATGGCTGTTTCGTTTTATTATACTGTTTTTTCCCTCTAAAATCAAGGTGTCTGTGGGACTTTCATCCGGGAGCGACCCATGGCTGGTAACAGTTCAGACAGGGCGCTGAACTGTTACGAGAATGCACACAAAACGCGAAAAGAATGCGTTTTGGCGCCCGCAAGTCTCGCAAAATTGCACAGAGCGCAATTTTGACTTCGCGAGAGGGGCTGTCTGAACTGTTACCATGGCGGCTACCGCGCCAGCTCATACAGCCAGATGCCCCAATAGCTGTCCTCGGTGTCAAAATAGCCCGAAAAGGTAAGCCCCATTTCCTCCGCGTCCGCAATCTGCGCACCGGAAAAAAGGTACTGGCAGCCCAGAGCTTTCAGCGCGTCCAGGTCGAAGGCCAGATCTTCATATTGTACGCCGCTGTCCTTCCGCAGCATCCAGTACGTGCCGGTTACGCTGTTAAACAGGTAACATCTGCTTCCCCAGCAATCGAAATACACTCTGGCTTCTTCATTCCGGGCAAGCTCTCCAGCGATAACCTGTCTGAACCGATGCTTATACGCCAACGGGTAATTATTGGAATAGCCGTCCACCGTGTAGAAGCCGTGCATGAGGGCAGGTGCCGGACTTATGCCCAGATGTGCAACGCGGTAAGAGGACATTTCTTTTCCGATGGCATCTTCCAGCCGCTGCATCAAATCCTCCGAGTAAAAACTTTCCCAGGATATATAGCCGGTGACGCCGCTGCCGTTATTGATCTGATTGATATTCATATAAAACAGGGAATTAACCCGGATCAGATTCAGGGTCGGAAACAATACCAGTATCAGCGCCGCCGTTTTATACCAGGCCGCTCCGGGCATTTTCCACAGAAAGCCGAATACCAGGGCAAATTCCAGATACCATAAAGCCGGATAGAGCCAGTAAAAACGTTCCGCCTGAAAATAGCGCAGGAAACCGTCCATGGAATTTTTGAAATCCACTGCCGGCCGGGATTTGCATATGGCATAGAAAAAGGCAATGCCAATCAGGGCAGCCATGCCGGCCAGGGCCAGGCGGAAGGTTTTTCGGAGTTCCGGCTTCAGGGTTCCCTTTTTCCCCATTCTCAGGCAGTATATACCCTCGCCTGCCAGCAATATGACGATTGGCAGGATGAGGTAATCGTGGAGGGACTCCACATGCTGGGCGCCGTGAAAAAAGACATCCTTTACTGTGGGCCAGAAGGCAGCGGCCGCGTTCACAAGTTCATCCCTGTGGCTGGCATAGCTGCGCTGTCCCAGAAGCAGTTCCGCGAAAAGCCTGTAGTTGACAATGAGGTACACTGCCGTAAGCAGGGCGAAGCCGCAGTTCACATGAAGGTTACGGCGCTTTTGAATAAGGCGGATCAGGATAACCAGGAGCCAGAAGCACAGAACCGCATAGCCGATCAGCACCAGGTGGGTGGTAAGCCCGAAAAAGACGATGAGTCCGTATGCCGCCGCCGTATGCCGCCTTTCGGACAGCAGCAGGAAGGCATAGAGCAGCAAAGGGACACCCATTATCGACAGGCCGTATACGGGCTGGACGGGAAGCATGCAGAAGCATCCTGCCATGGCCAGCGCAAGAATACCGCTTCCGGACAGCTTTTTCACACTGCCGTACATGCCCCAGAAACCGCTGGCGCAGACGGCCAGATACTGTATCAGAAAGGCGGTCAGGGGTGTGAACAGGCAATACAGGGGGATGAACAGAACCGCGGAGGGCTGCATTCCGCTTTTGCCGATGCCGCCCAGGATCTCCGGAAAGACAGTGCCGGAGTCAAACAGATGCCTTGCATTCAGCACATAGGTCAGGAGCGTCTCGTCCAGCTGGTCATGAACGGGAAATACGCTGCCTTGTTTCAGTATGAGGTAGGGGGCGAACAGGACAGCCATGAGCGGAAACCCGGCCAGCCACAGGGGCGCGCCGTCCAGCCATGTGAAAAATCTGTTTAGAAAGCCTAAGGGCTTTTTACTGTGCAAAAGTGGTTTCATGTTTCTCCTAATATAGTCGCTGCGCGACGGCACTAAAGGCTAAAGTCTCTTCGGCGCACACCCAGAGAGCAAATTTCATTCGAAAGGGCACGCATGAAATTCGCTCTGTGCGCCGTCAATCCTTTATATTCGCTGCGCGATGTGTGTGTCAGCGCTAAAGACGAAAGTCTCATCTACGCACACGTCAGGGTTACAGGTACAGGCCGCCGCTCAGCAGGACGCCGAAATAGTCCAGTCCGTATATCAGGTGGGCGGTATATACGCTCCACTGCAGAATCAGCTTCCACCGCGGCTGGCTGTGATGCAGGGTTGCCCTTGCCAGGAAGATCAGGCTGGCTGCGGAGGAGAAGAACAGACCGTACATGTAGCCCCAGGCGAAGTTCAGGTGAGGCATGCGGATTCCTTTTTCATATAAAAAGAGCAGCATTAAAAGCCCTGTTACAAGAAACTGCCACGAGAAGCGGAGCAATGCGGAGGAATCCTTTTCTTTTCCCCGAAGCAGGAGGACGGTCAGCGGAAAGGCCGCTGCAAGGAGAACGGACAGGGGAATATTGTCAGAGGCTGTGGACCAGGCCTTCAAAAAGCCGAACCCGATGCCTGCTTCCGCATTATCCGGCTCGAATACCACCACAAACTGATAAAGCAGCACCAGAAAAGTGGGAATAAAGTATATGCCCATCTGGAAAAAAGCTTTTATTCCCTGAAAACGCCCGGAAATCAGCCTGTAGAGCATAATGATGCCTGCCGCGGCGCAGAGGACCAGCGTAAAGCTCGGTTTTGTCATGGTGGTCAGCAGCAGTGAAAGGGAGAACAGCAGGTATTTGGGGTGAAACCATTTATCTTCCTTTTCATATGCCCCAAGGATATCCGCGAAGAGAAAAAAGGCGGGAATGGAAAAGGGGCGTGCGGCAAGATAAGTGGTGTTGTGATATGGGTTGGGCGAAAATGTCCCTTTGTAGCGATACAGATAATTCTCCCCGATTTCATTGTAATGCCCAAGGTAGGACACTGGATAAAGCATGGAAATGAAAAGCAGGGAAAAGGTGAGCGCGGTGGACAGGAAGCTCCTGCCGGGATGGCTGCCCACGTCCAGAAAAGTGTCCAGATACCACTTCAGCGCAAGGACGGACAGCCCGTTCAGCAGCGTAGCGGCAAATGCAAGGGCGTGCTGGGGGGTGGTAAAGAGCATAAAAAACTGTCCTGTCCGGAACAAAACAGGGTAGGGGAACTTGTATGCCACCTCTATTCCCTGAATTGTGGAAAGGTAATCGGTAATATCGGAAATATATCTTCCGGCGTAACACACCGTCTGACGATGAAACAGCAGCAAAGTGACGGCCAGATAGGCCAAAAACGGCACTATGAAAAAAACGGCTCCCAGGTAAAATTTCTTGTCTCTGACAGGCATGCGGTCATTCCTCTTCCCTCTCATGCGGAAATATGCCGGTCCTGCCTTAAAATACTGTCCGGAAACGGACTGGCGGGAACGGTAACAATATATTACAGCCGGAGCCTTATTTTGTCAATATTGAAAGCGGGAAGTGAATTGACATTTATAAAGGAAAGTGGTATCATAATTCTGAAATAAATACAAGAAGAGTAATGGTGGTGAAATGGAAAAGCGGCAGATCTTGATTGTAGACGATGAATACATAAATCGTGCGTTACTGGCGGAAATGTTTCATGACGAGCAGGATACTTATGAACTGATTGAGGCGGAAAATGGCGAAGAGGCTGTCCGGAAGATTGAGGACGGCCATGATATCGTTCTGATTTTGCTTGATATCGTTATGCCTGTCATGGATGGGTTCAGGGTGCTGGAGTTTATGGAGGAGAAGGGATTGCTGAGGGAGATCCCCGTCATCCTGATTACAGGTGAGACTATCCAGGACAGCGAGGACAGGGCATATTCCTTTGGGGTGGCGGATGTGATACATAAGCCTTTTTACCCCCATATTGTCAAGCGCAGGAGCAGCAATATTATTGAGCTGTACCAGAACAAGCGCAACATGGAGATGCGCCTGAAGGAGCAGGAGATTGCAATCCGCGCTCAGGAGCAGGAAATTCGAGAGACAAACGAATTCATGATTGACGCCCTCAGCTCCGTAGTGGAATCCAGAAGCGTGGAAACCGGGGATCACACAAGGCGGATTAAGTATTATACCAGGCTTATGGCCACATGTCTGAAGGAGCATTTCCCACAGTACAACCTGACGGACTTCCAGGTAGATGCGATTTCCAGGGCTTCCGTTCTTCATGATGTGGGAAAGATCGGGATTTCGGATGCTATCCTTTTGAAGCCGGGGCGTCTGACGAATGAAGAATTTGAGATTATGAAGACGCATACCACGATCGGATGCGACTTGCTGGAGAAGTTTTACAGGAACCGGACAAGTGAATTCTATCGCTATTGCTACGATATTTGCCGCCATCACCATGAGAGATGGGACGGCAGGGGATATCCTGACCATTTGGCGGGAGATGCAATTCCGCTGAGTGCTCAGATTGTGGCGGTTGCGGATGTGTATGACGCGTTAGTCAGCCCAAGGGTATATAAGAGTTCATTTACCAATGAGAAGGCGTTTGAGATGATTATGAATGGCGAGTGCGGTCAGTTTGCGCCGGACATTCTGAAATGTTTTGAACTTGCCAGGGAGGATTTCTTCAACATTAATAAGGTGATTGGGGTATTCGATTTTTCATGATAGAAGCAGGCAGCAAATATGCGAGCAGGTTTGCTGCCTTTTCTAATGAAGCGTCAGATTCAGGTGAAACGCCGGATTCATATGAAGCGTCAGAGTCATTATGAAATGTCAGAGGGCTGTGGGATGCCGCTGCCTGCATCAGTGGAGGAAGGGTATGGGAGAGAGTGGAACCTGCGTATTTCCCATGGAGGATGCGCTGGAAATGATCCTTATGTTCGACAGGACAGGAAGGATTTCGTATGCGAATGCGGCGGCACGGAGCAAGCTGGGGTATGAGGAAATGGAAAATCAGCATATCAGTACCCTTTTTCCCAATACGTTCAGAAAGACGGAGGACGGCTTCGAATCGGATTTTTCCTTTGGGGATGCGGCAGGACATCTGATCATCTACCGCAGGAATCTCACCTGCTTTCCCGTGGAAGCCAGGATGAAAGAGAATGCCGGCTGCCCGGGGACTTACATTTGTATGGCAAATGACCTGCTGGAGCGGGAACACCTGGGAAGGGAGATCAGCCAGGTCAGGGAAGAAGCACAGCAGGCGGCAAGGATGAAGGCGGAATTTGTCGCGAATGTGACGCATGAGCTGCGGACGCCGGTGAACGGGATTCTGGGCAATGTGAGGGAACTGCTGGATGATGTGACGGATGCACAGACGGTAAAGACACTGCAGCTGATAGAGCGCTGTTGCGGTGATATGAATAAGCTCATTAACAACATTCTGGATTTTTCGAAGCTGGACGCGGGGAAATTCGTTCTGGAGCCGCGCCGCTTCCATTTCAGAAATATGCTGGATTATGTGAAAGCCCAGCATTTCAGCAAGATTACCGAAAAGGGCCTGGATTTCTTCATGACGGTATCGCCTCAGGTACCGGAGTATGTGATTGGGGATGAACTGCGTATTGTGCAGATTCTCAACAACCTGATTTCCAATGCGTTAAAGTTTACAGCCGTGGGAGAGATTGCCGTTCAGGTGCTGCGGACGGCTCAGGTGGAGAAGCAGACAGAACTGTTTTTTATTGTATCCGATACCGGAATCGGGATCGGGGAAGAAGACATGGACAAATTGTTTCAAAGCTTTTCCCAGGTGGATGCGTCTATTTCCCGGAAATACGGGGGGACTGGACTGGGGCTGAGCATCTGCAGGCAGCTGGTGGAATTAATGGGGGGCGGGATTGAGGCCGAGAGCAGGAAAGGCCGGGGAAGCAACTTCTCTTTTTCCATATGGGTGGAGACAGAAGAGGAAGAGACGCCGAAGGCGCCCGATGATGTAAAGGATGTATTCATGCGGATGTCCGCCGGAGAGGAGGCGGAGGACATCCAGGAATATGATACGCCGAAGAACCGGGAAAACTTAAAGCGCCATCTGTCCAGGCTTATCTTAAGCGTGGAAATGGAGAACTGGGAGAAGGCGGAGATGTTTATGGAGTCCATAAGGCAGTTGACGGAAGGGGCGCCTTCCGACGTGAGGCGGCAGATTCTCCGGCTGAAGATGGCGGTCCAGAAAGAGAACTATGACAAGGTAATGGATGAATATCATAAACTGAGTATCTGATAGCCGGAAGGAGGTGGAGATATGGATAACGGTGTCGGGAATATGGCGAAGGTTCTCATCGTGGATGACCTGGAGGTAAACAGGCTGGTCCTGGAGGATATTATCCGGGAGATGGGATGCTGCCCGGTCCTGGCAGAAAGCGGGGAGGCTGCCCTGGAGATTGTGGGGAAAGCTGTTCCGCAGTTGATTTTATCCGATATTTCAATGCCGGGGATGGACGGCTATGAGCTGTGCAGTGTATTGAAGGGCAATGAGAAAACCCGGAATGTTCCGATTATCTTTATCTCGGCTTTCGATCACCCGGAGGATGTGGTGAAGGGCCTTGGCCTGGGCGGAGCGGATTATATCACAAAGCCTTTTGTGCCGAAGATCGTCCAGGCGAGGGTAGGGGTTCATCTGAGCCTGTATCAGGCGAACCTGGCCCTGAAGGAAACCAACCGCAGGCTTCAGGCTTCCGTGAAAGAGCAGTTAAAGCAGATGGAGCAGGAGAAAAAAGATGTGCTGTATGCGCTTGCGGCTATTGCGGCGCAGAATTCCTGCTATCGGCGGGAGCATATTGAGAGACTGAGCAGAAATTGCAGTATCCTTGCCCAGGGAATGCAGCTGTCGCCGTTGTTTGAGAGACAGATATCAGATGCTTATATCGATACGATAGAACTGGCTGCGCCTCTGTGTGATATCGGGAATATCGGGGTTCCCTGGGAATTGCTTCGAAAAAAGGCGGCTTTGAATGACGAAGAGCGCAAAGCGGTTCAGAAGCATACGGACATAGGCGCGCAGCTTCTCGGGGATCTGCATGTGGGAAGCGACTACAATGATTTCCTGAGTGTGGCGGTGGATATTGCGCATTACCACCATGAGAACTGGGACGGGAGCGGGTATCCGGAGGGGCTTAAGGGGAATGAGATTCCGCTTGCGGCTCAGATCGTTTCCGTTGCGGAGGTCTACTGCGCATTGACCGAGAAGAAAAATTACAGCAGGGAAGAAGCACTGGAGATTATGGGCAGGGAAGCAGAAGTGAAGTTTAATCCCGATATTTTTAAAATATGCCGAAAAATATCGCGTCAGCTATGCTGAATAAGATGTTTTTACGTAACAGTTCAGACAGGGCGCTGAACTGCTGCGAGAATGCACACAAAACGCGAAAAGAATGCGTTTTGGCGCCCGCAAGTCTCGCA
>OFFK01000030.1_pt1 | contig 97749 bp, 83 predicted proteins | sample 1521361 | NCBI WGS metagenome assembly OFFK01 (sample SAMEA3504096, study PRJEB24116) | mouse gut metagenome | biome: mouse gut; feature: mouse-associated habitat; material: faeces | place: Denmark | collected 2011 | reverse complement strand
CAAGCATTTCAGCCGCTTCCTCTGCCGTTACATACATTTTCTTTCCATTCTCCATATAGTCCTGTCCTTTCCTTTTTTATTTTAGGTACACATATGTGACCTTTATGTTTTTATTATACGGTACACTTTTGTGAACGTCAAGTATTTATTTTAATTTTTTATACACAAATGTGTCCTGATGTGATAGAATTGAACTAAGCACTAACGAAAATCACATAAATTGGAGGTATTGGCATGACTACCGGGGAAAAGATTAAACACTTTCGGAATTTGCGTGGCATATCACAGGAAACGCTCGGTCAGCTTTCCGGCATCAATTCCGCCACAATAAAAAAATATGAGTATGGCATCCGCAATCCCAAGCCCGACCAACTGATGAAAATTGCAAATGCTTTGGGTATCAGTATCAATGTTTTCATGGATTTTGATATAGAAACAGTGTCAGATGTATTGTCTTTGATTTTGAAAATGGACGAACAATTAGATATGAACTTTGAAGCAGAAAGGTACGAGGACGGAAGTTTCAATCCCTCTACAATTAAAATATCCTTCAAGAACTCTCTGCTCAATCATAAATTAGGCGTATACATGAAAGCAAGAGAATTGCAGGAGAACCTTTTAAATGATACGGAACGCTTCTCGTCAGAGGAAGAACACCAACGGGCGATTGAAGCACTCTCAAAGGATTTGGACGCTGTTAAACAAAGTATTCTTGATGACAGCAAGATTGTCAAAAAAGGCGTTAGAGGTATCTCTGTAAAAATATATCCCGAAAATGAATAGGCTAAAGCTATATCCTCCAAAAGGAGTACACAATGATAAAAAAGAGTATCCGAAAAGAAATTGATAAAGCAATAAAAAATATTTGGCTTCATAATATCTGCACTGATTATGGTAATGGCTTTCTAATAAAAGAAGCAAGCCTTCAATGCAGTTTATACCACCACTTGCAAAACGAATTAAACCTTTTGCTTCAACAAAATCACCTATATATTTATCCCGAATTTTATTTTAAGGAACTAAAATTTTTTGCAGATTTAGTAATTGTTGAAATGGATATGGCATCAGAAACGAAATGGTTGTCTGAAAGAATGACGGACATAGCTGCTATTATAGAATTAAAATATGATGGCGGAAATGCCATGTCAACATCTGATTACATCAAAACCGATATGCCAAAATTGAAAGAATATGTTCGCAGTCTAAATTATGATTGTCAATATTATTTTGGCGTAATTTATGAAACTGACTGTGAATGGCTGCATTGGTTTGATAAGCGAAGCACCAATAATTGGGCAAATGGACGTTTAACAGAATTAAATGCAGGATATTTAGGAGAAACCATGTATTTTGAAGTAAACTCATATAATAATATGAACTTTCAGCAAAAAAGAACTCATTGCAATGTGCTATTTTAATACATATCAAATATAAAATATCTCAATATCTGCTACACTTTAGAGAGCCTTAGTGACATTTGAATTTTCTTGTGGTATAGTGGACTTCCACTTTTAGGAAAAGGAGTTGATGATATATGCCACAGATGAATAAAGGCGGTAAATTTATTTTCGGAAAATCGCTGATACGAGATGACTTGACAATCCATCTCCCAACACAGGCTCTTACAGAGTACAACGCCACAGCAGAGAGAAAAGTCTATCTTTTTACTGGAAGCAAGGTCACTGGCGGCTTTTGTGTGACAAGAAAAGGATTGTTAGAACCGTCAAAGTTAGGACACATTCTTACTGATAATCCGGCTTTACTGAATTATCAGACCGCAGAGGGCGAATTTGTCAAATACAAAGGGCGGTCATACTGTTGGGTAAATATTTCAGAGAATGGTATAATTCAGCTTAATCAGCAGATATTAGACTTTCTTAATCTGAAGATTGGAATGGAACTATTGTCTATCCGAAGCAGTGATATAGCTTTTACAATGGGTGCAACCGGTCCTCTGTTGGAAAGAGCCGACAACTATGAGGGAGAAATTCCTCTTTATTAAAAAGGCAGGTATCATGATACCCGCCCAAAATCCAGTATTTCTCAAATAATTAGAGCCATTTTAGAGCCAAACGGCATAAAACACTCCCGAAAATGCCCATTTTATCAGCATTTCCGGGATTTTATCCGCTACTCGAACTCTATTGTCGCCGGCGGCTTGGGACTCATATCATAGCAGACCCGATTCACATTCTCCACTTCAGCCAGAATGCGGTTCGTAATCCGCTCCAACACATCCCAGTCCACCTTCTCCACAGAAGCCGTCATGGCATCCACGGTATTAATGGCCCGGATGATCACCATGTACTCAAACACCCTGGCGTTGTTCTTCATGCCCACGGACTTGAAATCCGGCACCACAGTGAAGTACTGCCACACCTTTTTATCCAGTCCGGCCCTGGCAAACTCCTCCCGCAAAATGGCATCGGCTTCCCGCACGGCTTCCAGACGTTCCCTGGTAATCGCCCCCAGGCATCTTACGCCCAGGCCCGGTCCCGGGAACGGCTGACGGTATACCATGTCATGGGGCAGTCCCAATTCCACGCCGCAGGCCCTCACCTCATCCTTGAACAGCTGCTTCAGCGGCTCCACCAGTTCAAATTTCAAATCTTCAGGCAGTCCCCCTACATTGTGATGGGATTTCACCATCTTTGCCGTCTTTGTGCCGCTCTCAATGATATCCGGATAGATGGTGCCCTGTCCCAGGAAGTCAATGCCTTCCAGTTTCCTGGCCTCCTCTTCAAAGACGCGGATGAATTCCCCGCCGATGATCTTGCGCTTCTGCTCCGGATCAGCCACGCCTGCCAGTTTCCCCAGGAAGCGCTCGGATGCGTCCACATAGACCAGGTTTGCATGAAGCTCATCCCGGAACACCTTCACCACACTTTCGGACTCATTCTTACGCATGAGTCCATGGTTCACATGAACGCAGGTCAGCTGTGTTCCTATGGCTTTGATGAGCATTGCAGCCACAACGGAAGAATCCACACCGCCGGACAGGGCCAGCAGCACTTTCCTGTCTCCAACCTGCTGCCGGATCAACTCCACCTGGTCCTCAATGAAGTTCTTCATATTCCAATTTGTCTCCGCACCGCAGTCTTCAAACAAAAATTTCTCTAAAACCGCCCTGTCCGGAAGCACCTTAAGCGCAGTCTCACACCTGGACTGCGGATAATCTATGGAAATCATGGGAATATCCAGATCGTAAAGTGCCGGATGCACCTCCACGGCCTGGCCGTCCACCACCCGGTTCTCCCCACCGTTTAATATAATGCCCTTTACATTGGGAAGCGCCTGCAGTTCCTCCGCGGTGATATCATGGGGATGAATCTCACTGTACACACCCAAATCGCGGATTTCCCGGGCAAGAACCGTGTTCTGTGTGCTGCCCAAATCCAGAATAACAATCAAATCCTGTTTCATTGCCAACTCTCCTCTCTTTATCCGTCGTTTTCTCTCTTTTACTTTTTTCAGTATAAGACGATTGCAGGAAGAATGCAATCATTTTTACGGACTTCCTATGGAAATTTTTTTGGGAATTACCTGCGCGTTCCCATACGTAACAGTTCAGACAGGCGCCGAACTGTTACTCCCATACAATATTTACATCACACACCCGACTCTCCTCCCTTGACTTTTGCCCTCCTCCAAATTAGAATAAAATGGAACTGCATATAATAAAAGCAGCTCCGGCAAACAGTCCGAATTGACGGAAAGGAATATCTCCATGACACGGATACATGAAAACACCGTTCCTGGCGCTGCAGAAACGGCAGGACTTACAAATACTGCCAATAAAAATTCCAGTGCCACAGGAACGCACGATACTTCCACTGAAAATTCCAGTGCCACAGGAACGCACGATACTGCCACTGAAAATTCATGTGCCACAGGAACGCCTGATACTTCCAATAAAAATTCTAGTGCCACAGGAACGCCTGATACTTCCAATGAAAATTCCAGTGCCACAGGGACGCCTGATACTTCCAATGAAAATTCCAGTGCCCCAGGAACGCCTGATACTTCCAGTGAAAGCTCATGTGCCACAGGAACGCCCGGAAAAAGAAATGCCCGCCCCGGGAATCGCATACTCATCGCCGAGGATGACGCGGACAATAACACAATGCTGCGGGAATACCTGGAAACACATGGCTATGCCTGCACCCAGGCCTTTTCAGGCAGTGAGGCAAAACTGCTTTTTTCCATAGAGGAATTTGACCTGATACTGCTGGATCTGATGCTTCCCGGAATCGCCGGCGAAGAACTCCTCCCTGTGTTCTCCCAAAAGACGCCCGTGATCGTCATTTCCGCCAAAAGCAGCCTGGACAGCAAAGTAGGCCTGCTCTCCGCAGGGGCGGAGGATTATCTCTGCAAACCCTTTGACCTTCCGGAGCTTCTGGTGCGGATTCAGGTACAGCTGCGCCGCCAAGCCCGGAAAACGGAATATGCGGAAAACGGCAGGCCGACATGCGGGCAGGCCCATACCTGCGACGCCATGCACGGCGGTGCAAATCTCCCCTACAGCAGCGCCGACGGAACGGTAAAAAGCCAGCACACTGCGAAAAATAACGTTACAAAGGTACAAAATATACGTAGTAACATATATACCTATCGGGAATGGACACTGGACGCAGACGCCATGGAAATGACGGCCGCCGGAAAACCCGTGGTACTGACCCGTCACGAATTTCTTATTCTGGAGCTGCTTATCCGTAATCCCAGACGTGTTTTCTCCAAGCAGATGATTTACGAATATGTGTGGGGCGAAGAATATTTGGCAGAAGACAAAACCATCAATGTGCATATCAGCAATATCCGTTCAAAATTGAAGGAAAGCGGAACCGATCCCTACATCCAGACTGTCTGGGGCATGGGTTTTAAGCTTCTTTAAACTTTCTTAAACTTTTCTAAGCGCTTTTTAAAACCTTAGGCGCTAGAATAGAGTCATATCAAGGTTCCGGCAGAAAATCATGTATCCGGCGGCAGCCTCCCGCATGCAGAGACCGTCACCGGAAACAGCAGGAACCGATATCAGGAAAGGAAAAGGACTGTAATGGAAAAGGATACCGGAAAACAAAATATGCTGGCTGTAGAAACCCTTGCCCTGACCAAAACGTACAAGGGAAAAGAGGCCGTAAGCCATCTGAACATGAAAGTACAGGAGGGTGCCATATACGGCTTCATCGGACGAAACGGCGCCGGGAAGTCTACCACCCTGAAAATGCTGTGCGGCCTGGCCAGGCCCACGGAAGGCGAAATCCGACTCTTCGGGAAAAGCGCCAATGACCCCGTCACTGTAAGGCGTGTGGGATGCCTGATTGAATCCGCAGGCTTATACCCCCACATGACCGCCAGGCAAAATGCCGTCATGAAAGCAAAATGCATGGGTCTGACCGATCCGAAGGCCGTGGACAGGGTACTGGAAGCCACCGGCATGGCAGGCGCCGGAACCAAAAAGGTAAAGCTTTTTTCCATGGGAATGAAGCAGCGTCTGGGAATAGCCCTGGCGCTTCTGGGGAATCCGGATTTACTGGTGCTGGATGAACCCATCAACGGGCTGGACCCGGAAGGCGTCCGGGAAATCAGACAGCTGATTCAGACTCTGAACGAAGAAGGCAAAACCTTCATCATCAGTTCCCATATTCTGGGGGAACTCAGCAAGCTCTCCACCCACTATGGGATTATTAAGAACGGAATCCTGGTGGAACAGCTCACCCGGGAAGAACTGGCACAGAACTGCGCCGACTATTTCCGGGTAGAAGTAGACGATGTAAGGCGCGCCCTGCCGCTGATCACGGAGTCCCTGCCCGATGTCATGGCCGAAGTCTGCGACAACCGTAATATCCGCCTGTATGGGCTGACGGAAGGTTCTGCCTTAAACCGCCTTCTCATCGAAAACCGTGTCCAGGTTTATTCCTCCGGTTTTCATCACATGGATTTGGAAGATTATTTCCTGGCGCGCATGGACGACACAGCCCGCCAAGGCAGCAGCAATAACAAAACAATTGAGTAGGAGTATAATGATTATGATAAATTTAGTGCGCATGGATTTATATCGGCTTTTAAAAAGCAAATCTGTCTATATCTGCCTGGCAATCCTGCTGGCAACTTCCGTTTTATGTTTTTGGATCGTCTGGATGTTCGACACTCCCGAAGGGAACGAATCCGCCGCCAGGATCGGAATGTCCGCAATTACAGAGATCGGGGTTCCGGGTACCCTGTTGATAAATTATGATACTTTGCACATGTTCCGGGAAATCGCAATGGACGGCGGCGCATATATTTCCCTGTTCGGAATCGTCATTGTCCTTTTCTTCTGCTCGGACTACAACAGCGGCTTCATGAAAAATATTATGTCCCTGCACCGCCGCAGATGGAAATATATCGCAAGTAAGCTCATTACGGCAGGGATTCTGGATTTTTGTTATCTGGCATTACATTTTGGCATCTGTATGCTGCTGAATGTGCTGTTCCACAATCTGGTGCCTTTTGCCCCTGCCGGGGATACCCTTTCCTATCTGTGCCTCACCTGGACTGTCACAATGGGTTTTGCCGCCCTGCTGCTGCTGATCTGCACCGTCACCCGCAGCAACGGCGCCGGCATCCTGGCGACAATATTGCTTGGCAGCGGCATCCTGGTCCTCCTGGTGAGCTACATCACCAGTCTGTTCGGGATAAACCAATGGGCTTACTATACCCTGTATTATAACCATAGCCAGGCGCCGTACACCTACAACGCTATCGGCGATTTTAAGGGATATGCCGTAGGCGCGGGATTCCTGGTGCTGTACGCCGTCATATCCGCAGTTACCCTTGCCAGGAAGGACATCTGACATACGCCCTGCCCCCGTAAAATCCGGCTGAAAATGCCCATGTATTTATGCCGTCCCTGCAGCGGTTTCATCAGGAGGAAAACCAAAATGTACTTTTTACTGATTTTGCCCGCCATTGCCTGCCTCTTTCCAGCCATATCCCTGGGACGGCTCTGTGCCGCCATCCGCTCCGTCTGCCGCCAGCTGGCGGAAATCGAACGGGGAAGCCATATGGAACTGACTGCGGATACAAGGCAGAAACCGCTGCTGGAACTGTGCCGGAGCCTGAACCGTATTATCGCGGCCAAAGACCGGAATCATCTCCGGTATGAACGGGCCGAAAAACAGCTGAAACAAAATATTACAAATCTGGCCCATGATATCCGCACACCGCTCACCGGCGCCTCCGGTTACCTGCAGCTTGCACGGGAATGTGAGGACGCCGCCAAAAGGGACCATTATCTGTCCGCTGCCGACCGGAGGATGGCGGAACTGACGGACATGCTGGACAAATTATTTTTGTATACAAAGCTTGTGAACGACAATTTCACCTTTCCCGGCGAAAATATGAAAAAGCTGCAGGTACTCCCCCTTCTGAGCGACTGCCTGCTCAGCTTTTACACGGAATTCGAGGAGCTGAAGACATCGCCCGAGGTGCGGTTCGACTCCGAGGGCTTTCGGGTTACGGCGGATGAGGATGCCCTGCGGCGCATTTTCATGAATTTGCTTCAGAATGCGCTGCTCCACGGCGCCGGCGGACTCACCGTGACCCAGAAGGCGGACAGCGGATGCCTGATTTTCGAAAACCCCGTTCCGGAAGACATCACCCTGGACGTAAGCCAGATTTTTGATCTGTTTTATAAAGCTGATACAGCCCGCTGGAAAGGTTCCTCCGGGCTTGGAATGTTCATTGTCAGGGAGCTGATGCGGCGCATGGGCGGCGATGTGGATGCGGAGCTTGACGGCAATATGCTGCGGATTATCCTGCGTTTTCCGCCCGATGCTTCCGTCCCTGATTCCCGGTGTGCCGACCGGTTCCTTTTAGAATAAATTTCTGGGTGGGGAGCCTTTGCCCTCATGTCATACCGGCATAAATTCCCCCTCTACAAAAAACACGCCATTGACGAAGGGCCTGGTCATATGAAAATCTGTTGTCTCCGGCAGCCCGCCATCCCCACGCATGTTCCCGGGATCCTCCAGCCTTTCCCGGCGTATCAGCTCTTCGATCACATGCCCAATCAGCTCCCCGCAGTAGACCGATATCCACTGGTTAATCTGGCCATGGAGACGCCTGGGCACAAAACCTTCAAAGCTTTTCCGCACGGAGAGAATCCAGTCGCACAGCATGGCATCCGTATTCTCGTCCTCCCCTTTGTACAGGGCACGGAAATCATCGAACTGTGTTCTGGTGAAATACGCGAAATTCAGCGCATAGTCTTTTCCCTCTTTCCGAACCAGGTTATTCTGCACCAGACGTACCATGTCCTCTTCGCCAATCAGCCCCTCCGGCACAATGCCGCCCGGACATTTCCGCGGAATCCCGTTTTCCCCAAGCCATGCGGTTCCCCCGTTGCTGTATACCCGCCTGTCGTAAAATTTGTTCGTCCAGTAAAAGTATACATGCCCGTCCTTTGTGCCGTTGGCATTGCACCCGGTGCTGTATGCCCCTGCTTCTTCATTCGCATCTGCCGTCTCCGAAACAATAAACCATCCGTTCCCGCCGTCCTTTCTGGGCGGAAAGCTTCCGCTGGGCAGATGCAGTCGGTTATTCTTCAGATACTCCAGCTTCTGCCTGAGCAAATAGGGAATCAAAATATAGCCCAGCCTCTCCATCCCGAATTCACATCCGTAAAAACCGATTTTCCGGAAGTCTTCCCCCTGCCAAAGCAGTCTCTCATAGTAATCGGAAATTGCTTTCACCATAGGCTCCAGCACCGTTTCGGCAGCGGCACGGTCCTCCATCCGGAAAACAATGAAATCCGTCGTATATTTATTACCGTTTTCCCGTATAGCATCCCCATATATCAGCCCCGGAAGCTCATCCTCAATATAAATCGTGGGAATCCCCGTATACATGCTGATTTCCTCCACTGTCACCGGCTTCTCATAAGCCGCCCTGCAGACAGCCCTCGCAACCTGGCTGTGAAGATATCTGTTAGAATCCATGGAGCCGTTGCATCCATGCGTATTCCAGTTAATCCTTTTATATACTTTATCCATTTTATCCTTTCCTATCCTTTCCCGGATTCTGCTGCGCCCTACATTCAGGCGCCATTTGATTGTAGCTTCCGACAAGGCATATTTCTGCGCCAGCTGCCTCACGGGCATTTCCCCGATGTAATAGTCCACAAAAATATCCCTGTATCCGGAGGAAAGCGTATGGAGATAGCGGAATACCGGCTCGTATTCCTCTTCCACGGACGGCTCATCCATTTGCCGGCACTCCGCTGCCACTTCGTCCAATTCCTGGCCTGATAGAATGGACTGCCGCTTATTTCCGGCATCGATAAAGCGGGCATAGCGGTTGTGTGCAATACGCCACACCCAGGCTTCCAATGATTCTATCTCATATTTTCCGATACCGTCCAATATATGCAGCAAAATCTCCCCCGCCAAATCCTCGGCATCATGCCAGTTGTCCAGGCGGTGGTGGCAGAACCGGTAAACCGGTTCAATATAGGGAATCAGAACCTTTCCATCCATATGCTTTTCTCCTGATCTTGTTCCGCATCCGCTCTTCCCGGGTTCGGATGCTGTCTTTCGCCCCGCATCCCCCTATACCCCATTGGGCGGAGGGCTTACGGATGCTGTTTTGAATACCGCAATCATGATTACACCCTATAAGTGTCCGCGGATTGGGATTGGATAGGTAAAAAATAAAATAAAAAGTCAAAAAAGCCAGAGCGTAATGGGCCTCTGGCTTTTGATTTCGGCAACACCGAAAATACACATGGTCAAATATGCAGAATCTCGTCCTCACGGCCGAACCTGCGCACAAGAATCCTCTCATACGGCTTCTCGTAACCGGCATGGATGATTTCTCCGGCCACTGTGCCGTCTTTCCTCACGGTAAACCGATATTGATGATACTTTCCGTCTCTGTAGGCAAAGTCCGCCCCGTTGTCCAGATAATGCTCACAGCTCCCCTCTCCGGGATAAACCTCCAGAATCAGAGTATCCAGAGGCTTCTCACCCACGTAGGACCGGGGTTCCATGCAGGGAATGATACTGCCCGCTTTCACGTAGACGGGACAGGTATCCAGCGGGGCTTCCCTCATAACCCAGGCAGGACCCGTAAACTTCTCTCCGTTCCAGTAATCATACCATTCCCCTTCCGGCAGATATACCATCCTTCTCCTCATGCCCTGGGACACCACCGGCGCCGCCAGGATCCGGCTGCCCAGCATAAACTCGTCATTGCACTGCCTTGCATTTTCATCCTTCTCATAATGGAAAACCAGCGGACGCATAACAGGCGCGCCGGTCCGTTCTTCTTCGAAAAACAGATCATATATATATGGAATCCAGTGATAGCGCAGCTTCACATACTTCCGGTAGATATCCGTAACCTCATCCCCGAACTGCCAGGGTTCCTGTCTCCTGGTTCCCAAAGCGGCATGGTTTCGGAACAGGGGCGAGAAGCATCCCACCTGAATCCACCGCGCCAGAAGCTCCGCCGTGGTATCCGATCCGAAGCCTCCGATATCGGTTCCCACAAAAGGCATGCCGGACAGCCCCAGGTTGCAGAGCTGGGGAATCGCCATCTGCAGGTGCGCCCACAGGCTGTGATTATCCCCGGTCCAGGCCGTGGCATATTTCTGCGTCCCCGCATAGCATGCCCTGGTAATCACGAAAGGCCTGCGCCCGTCCAGCTTTTTCAGCCCCTCATAGGTGGCCTTCGCCATGTTGTGCCCATAGACATTATGCATTTCCCCGTGGGTGGACTGACGGCTTTCATCCGTGAATACCACATCCTCCGGAAGGGGACCGTGGAAGCTGGCAGGCTCGTTCATATCGTTCCAGATACCCCTGACGCCTCTGTCCAGGAGGAACTGCTGCTTATCGCCCCACCACTCCCTCACTGCCGGATTGCCGAAGTCCGGAAAAGCTGCGTCCCCGGGCCAAACCGCATTGATATAGACCTCTCCCTCAGGCGTTTTGGCAAAATAGCCCTTCTCCACGCCCTCGTCGTACACATAGTAGCCTTCCTCTTTCTTCACGCCCGGGTCATTGATGGTCACCACCTTGAATCCCTTCTCCGCCAGCTGCTTCAGAAAACCGTCCGGATCATTGTGATAGCGCTCCTGATTCCAGGTAAATACTCTGTAGTCCTGCATGTAGTCTATGTCAAGATGAATCACATCACAGGGAATGTCGTTTTCCCGCATGCCGAACGCAATCTCCTCCACATCCTCGCTGGTCATATACCCCCATCTGGACTGGTGATAGCCAAGCGTCCATCTCTGCGGCAGCGGACATCTTCCGGTGAGGTAGGTATAGCCCTCCAGCACCTCCGCCACGGAATCACCGGCAATAAAATAGTAATCCGGCTGTCCGCCCTCGGCGCCGAACCAGTAATATTCTTCCGACTCCTGTCCCATATTGAAATAGCTCTTAAACGTATTGTCCATGAAAATACCGTATACATGGCTGTCCGTCAATGTGATAAAGAAGGGGATGGACTTGTACAGCGCCTTAAAATTGTCCATCTGGGGATCCGGATTGTCTGTATTCCACATTTCGTAATCATAATGACGTTTATCCATAAATCCGGTCTTGTCCCCCAGGCCGTAAAAATGAGCGGACTTATCCAGCCTCTTCACCACGTCAAAGGCACATTCCCGTCTTCCCGTCAGCGGCGACTGATGCCCTTCCTCCTCCAGAAGCCTTATAAACTCATCGCTGACCCGCTGCAGCTGCTTGCGTTCGCCTCTGTAGTCCACACAGGTCTCCGCTCCGTTTTTGTCATAAAAGTCCACGTAAAAACCGTCGCTGACCCTCACGGACACTTCCCCTGTATGAATCCACAGGCCATCCTCTCTGCGCTCCGCACGGATTTCTGTGGGGACAGACTTCACTCCCTCAATTGCCTTGGAGGGAACCCTTTCTTCTGCCTTTCCCTGATATACATTTATAATGGCAGGCGTAAGCACCTCTATCCGCGCCTCGCCGTTCTCGAATTCCAGAACCGCCGTCTGGTTTTTGATTTCATATTGAATCAGTTTTCCTAACCGCATAATTGATTCTCCCGATTTTCTTTTTCGGACATCTGCCCTGCCTTTCCAGGCTGCCTCTCTCAGGTGCTATCTCTGCCCGTTCAGGCGGAGAACTCCCCAATACCGGCATCTGTCCATTACTGTTTATAAAATATTCCTTCAAACGCAGTCTAAAACAAGCCCTCGAATCTTGCGGAAGTCGCCGTCCATAACGCGGTAATCCGGATCCGTTTTGCCGTATTCTTCCGGAGAAATCGCCGTATGGATATACAGGGAATCCATCCCCGCCCGTTTCGCACCGACAATGTCCGCACTCTCGTCATTTCCGATCATGATGCTTTCCGACGGCGACAGGCCGAACTGCTTCAGCAATTTTTCGAAAAAGGCCGGGGAAGGCTTTTTACAGCCCTGTTCCGAAGAGATAAATATGCCGTCAAAATAAGCGGTAAGTCCCAGCATTTCTATCTCCGGCCTGGTGAAATCCGTCTGGGCGTTGGAGAGCAGAAAAACACGCTTTCCCCGCACCTTCAGTTCCTCCAGCAATTCCCTGACCCCGTCATATGCCCGAAGGTACTCCCTGGACAGCGCCCGAAAGGTCACCGCCGTCATTTTCGCCTGCACGGCATCACAGGGAACCTGTTTCTCCCGATACAGAAGCGCAAATACCCTTGTCAGATCCGGTTCCGCGTCCTCCGTGCCGATTCTCTCACATTCACGCTGCTCCAGAGTTCGAAACATGCGCTTCAGCTCCTCCGGGCGATACGCCGCACCCAGGGCAGAATATATCTCGCTCATTTTCTTCCATAAATACGGATTTTCCTCGTCCGTCCGGATATCCGCCAGCGTTCCGTAAAAGTCGAAAATATAATTTTGATACATGATTTGCTCCTTCCCGGAATGTATGCAGAGCAGGATCCGGTATGTCTGTGGGCAAGGCGCCCCTTCGCCGGATGCCCTGTCTGCGTATCCGTCTGACGCAAGGCTCAGTCCTCCGATGTCATCGGCCTCTCCTCTTCGCCCTCCGTTTCGGTCTCCCGTTCCTCCAGCATTCTCAGCATATCATACACCCTGAGGATTTCCCCAACGCTCCATGCCTGTGCGAAACATCCCCTGGAAGATGTAGGATTGCCCCCGTCATAGATCTCCGGCAGCTGCCCGATACAGCCCTCCCACAGAGCCGCCTCCATGCTGTCCAGCTGTCTTTCCACATGCCTCCTGGCTTCCTCGGAATAGCCGTTTACCTTCAGATAGGCCAGATAATAGCCGCCCAGGGGGAACACCCACACCGTTCCCTGGTGGTATGCCAGATCACGCTGCAGCTGAGGTCCCCCGTACGTGGCATGAAATTCCTCATCCGCCGGGTCCAGGGTACGCAGACCGTAAGGGGTGTACAGCTTTCGGAACACCACTTCCACAACCTGTCTCTCCCGTTCCGGCTCCAGCACGGAAAACGGCAGGGATACCGCCCAAATCTGGTTGCAGCGGATCTGGTTGTCCGCCTTCGTCCCGGACAGCACGTCTTTCAGGCAGCCCGCCTCTTCATTCCAGAATTTCTGTCCGAAGCTCTCCTTCACCTTACGGGCCAGCTTCCCGTACGCCCGCTCATCCTCCGGGAAAAACTTCTTAAATTCTTCCATAATGCACAGTGCGTTATACCAGTAGGCGTTGATCTCCACCGGCTTGCCGTGCCTGGGCGTGGGCAGTATCTCCCCTACCCGCACATCCATCCAGGTCACCTGGTCATAATCGCGGCCTGCCATAACCAGTCCGTCCTCATCCATACGGATGCCGTAGTCCGTACCCTTTTGATACCAGTCGATAATCTCCGCCATGGTCTGGTAAGCGCCCTTCACAAATACACAGTCACCCGTCTTCCTGTAATACTCATAGACGGTAAGAATAAAGAGCAATGACGCGTCCACCGTATTGTAGCCCGGCGCTTCCCTGCCTTCGGGAAACAAATTGGGCATAAGGCCCTTTTTGCAATATGTCATAAATGTATGAAGGATGCTCTCAGCCGTCTCATACTGCCTGGTGGCCAGGCAGCACCCCAGCATGGCAATCATGGTATCCCGGCCCCAGTCCTCGAAAAAGGGAAAGCCGGCCAGAATGGTCTGCTTCGCCGTGGAGGAGCGGTAGGAAATAAACTGGTGGGCAGACACGGAAAGCATCTTGGCCGTCTCATTCCGAAAACCGGCCTGCTTCCTCACCGCGTTCCTGTGCTGCCGCATATCCTCAAAAATCTCCTCCGCGTCAGGAAGCTGGGCCTTCACCCCATATACAATATGGAGCGTCTCCTTCCCGCCCGGTGCCACCGTGAAGGAAATGCTGTGGTTCACCGCCGTACTCCCGGTTTCCCTTCGCCCGTCGCAGATATCATATGCATAATGATGGCCGTCGCAAAACGCAAGCGGCATTTCCCGCAGTATCCCGTTGGTTTTCACATGCAGCCTCTGCCCGTTGGAAGTGATAAGCCCATCCTCTATGGTAAATTTCTGCTCTTTGGAAAGCTGATGCCCCTTGGGAACAAACTGCATGTGGGGATACACCTCCAGCGTGATCTCTTCCCCGGAAAAGTTCCGTATCTCATAAGAGATTCCAACCGTATTCTCCCCCTGTATCAGCGCCATGCTCCGCACCACTTCCACGCCCTTCACAAGATAAGTCCACTGCGGATAGTCCTCATAGGTGAATGCCGACTGGTAAAGATAGCCTTCTTCCCTGAGTGAGGCATCCGTGTCATCCTGACTGGAAATGTGAAATGTCTCCCCACCGATACGGATGACCTCCTCCAGCCTGTGGATCATATTGTACCGATGGTTCGGCGAATGCAGGCAGGCCATCAAAACCGCATGATCATTCCTGCTGCAGGAACCGATCATGGTAAGGGAGGAAAATCCCCCCAGGCCGTTCGTCATCAGAAAGCAGTTCTCCTCGCCTCGCTCAAATGTCTTCCAATCCTGTTTTCCGTATACAAATTTCATCTGCACTCCTCCATTCTAATACCGGACTCCTCCATTTTCTTTCTCTGCCTGTAATGTCATATGTTTCGTCTTTCCCGGCTAGTTTTCTCCCGGTACTCCCGATTCTTTCCCGCCTACTTTTCTTCCGGCTTCTTCCCGGCGGCTTTCTCTTCCGGTGCTTCCGTAGCCTTCCCGGCGGCTTTCTCTCCCGGTGCTTCCGTAGCCTTCCCGGCAGCTTTCTCTCCCGCGGCATCCTTCTCTTTCACGCCGCCCTTCTTCGAAGCCGCCTTCTTTTTCAGCGCCTCCGCCTTTTCCTTTTCTTCCTGCGCCGCCTTCAGCCTTTCTGCCTGTTCTTCCTTCAGCCTGTTGGCTTCCGCCTCCGGAAGCCTGCTGCTGATCCGGGTAATCCGGTAGATTTTCTCCTGCATCTCCCTTGACAGCATCCCTGCATCCATACGCCATACCCAGTTCCCGCCAAGCGTGGACGGTTTATTAATCCGTGCCTCCTTATCCAGTCCCAGGAAATCCTGCAGCGGCGTGACACAGGTATTTGCCGAACTCATCATGGCCAGTCGCACGAAATCCCAGTATTTCTCCTCATCCGGCGTATTTTCGTTATTCATGTATTCTGCCGCAAAGGCCTTGGACTCCTCGTCAAGCCCCTTATACCACTGCACCAATGTCTCATTGTCATGGGTCCCCGTATAAACTACGCAATTACGATCATAACTATGTGGCAGATAGTCTGTCTCCTCCCTAGGGTCAAAGGCAAATTCCAATACCTTCATCCCCGGATAGCCGCTGTCCTCCAGAAGCTTCACCACGGTATCCGTCAGGAAGCCCAGATCCTCCGCAATGATGCCTTCTTTACCGAACCGGCTCTGCAGCACCCGGAACAGCTCCATCCCGGGTCCCTTCTCCCAATGCCCGTTCTCCGCGGTCTCCGCGCCGTAAGGAATGCTGTAGTATTCGTCAAATCCGCGGAAATGGTCAATCCGAACCACGTCATACAGCTTAAAGCAATGCTCCAGCCTGCGGCACCACCACCGGAATCCTGTCTGCTTATGGTAATCCCATTTGTACAGAGGATTCCCCCACAGCTGACCCGTAGCGGAAAAAGCATCCGGAGGGCATCCCGCAACGGCCAAAGGCTGTGACTCCGAGTCAAACTGGAACATTTCCGGGTTCGCCCAGGCATCCGCCGAGTCGAAAGCCACATAGATGGGAATATCTCCGATAAATTCGATGCCGTTCTCGTTTGCGTAGGATTTCAGTTTTTTCCACTGCACATGGAACTGGAACTGAAGGTACTTATAAAATTCAATGTCAAAATAGCACTCTCTTCTATAATAATCCAGCGCGTTGGACCAGCGTTTCCGAATGTCCTCCGCCCATTCCTCCCAGGCGGCTCCGTCAAAGCGTTTCTTTACCGCCATAAACAGGGCATAGTCTTCCAGCCATTCGGCATTCTCCTGTACGAAACGGTTGAATTCCGGGTTCTCCGAAATCCTGCTGCGCTCATAAGCCAGATGCAGCAGCGGAAAACGCTCCTCGTATATTTTACCATAATCCACACAGGCGGGATCGTCCCCGAAATCACATGCTTCGCATTCCTCTTTTGTCAGTACCCCTTCCTCGATCAGCGCCTCCGGATCGATAAAATAGGGATTACCCGCAAAGGAGGAGAAGGACTGATAGGGCGAATCCCCGTAGCTGGTAGGGGACAGGGGCAAAATCTGCCAGTAGCTCTGTCCGGCCTCCTTCAGCCAGTCAATAAAGTCATACGCTTCTTTTGAAAAACACCCGATGCCGTACTTTGACGGCAGGCTTGCAATGGGAAGTAAGATCCCGCTTGCTCTCTTCATACCGATACCCCCTGTTTTTGATATTTCCTCTTTGTAAAAAAATGGGAAAAAGAAGTCCCCCGCCGTCACACACGCTTCCGCCTGCCCAACAGAATACCGCTGTGAGGCGCCGCCGGAATTCCTTCTTCCGTAAACACGGCAGCCCTGCAGCAGTCCGCCTGGCTGCCGTCGGCCAGAATCTCCCACACTGCCCCTTCCGTCTCGCCGGCTTCGCAATTCTCCCGGCGCGCCGCTGCCTGATGTCCTGCCGCCTGCGGCTTCTGTCCCCCGGTTCCGGCAGCCTGCAGGGCAGCTTCCCCCTCCCTGCAGCCCTGTTCCGGCAATGCCACCTTCCACTCCCTGTCGGAAGCATTGTAGACAATGAACAGTTCCTCCCACGGGGAAGGACGGGAAGCCCGGTTGTCCACCAGGAAAGAGACTACCCCTTCCCCGTGAATTCTCCTGCACATCACCCGGGCGGCAGCTTCGGGCGATTTGTCGCACAGCCCCGGCAGCTTCTTCCGCAGGCGTATCAGACCCCTGTAGTACTCAACCAGTTCCCCGTACTCCACAGTCCTGCGCCACCGAAGCATATTGAGTTCCGGTGAAGAGCAGTAGCTGTTGTCCTCTCCCAGCTTCGTTCTCGCGAATTCCTCCCCTGCCTGGAGGAACAGATTCCCCTGACAGGTAAAATACATAAAGGCGGCAAGCTTATTGGCGGCAAGCACATCCGCGTACTGCCTGTGAAAATCCGCCTTCTCCCCATGCATGGACAGCACCAGCTTATCCCACAGCGTGTAATTGTCGTGGGCGGAGACATAGTTTATAATCTGTCTGCAGCTTTTCGGCTCAAAGCAGGCTCCGCCGTCCTTCCAGCCGGTCACCGCATGGAGGACCATCGGTTCCAGCCCCGCCCCTCCGTTGACAAAGCCTGGTTCCTCGGCGTAGAATACGCTTCCCTTGATTACATCCCTGGTATCATCACTGAAAATCCCGATGCCGTCGTTCAGGTATCCCGCATTCTTTTTGTGAGCCGCCCTGGTGCCCTTTTCCATAGGAGAATCGTCGGCACTCCAGGGTTCCCCATAGAGCAGCTTCTCACCCGGGCCGAATGCCTCGTCCAGCTCCGCCCGAATCCGGTTCATCAGCTCCACCGTAAGCAGCCCCATCAGGTCAAACCGGAATCCGTCCATGTGATATTCCCTGGCCCAGTACATGACGGAGTCCGCTATATAATTATCCACCATGGAACGCCCTGCGGCAATGTCATTTCCGCAGGCCGAACCGTTGGCAAGGCTCCCGTCCTCCTCGTAGCGGTAATAATACCCCGGCACCATCCGCTGCAGCCAGGAATCCTCGTGATGGGTATGATTGTAAACCACATCCATAATAACCCGGATGCCGCTTTTATGCAAGGCCTGAATCATCTCCTTGCACTCCCGGATTCTGACCGTGCCGTCATTTGGGTCCGTAGCGTAAGAGCCTTCCGGTACATTGTAGTTCACCGGGTCATAGCCCCAGTTAAACTGCTTTTCGTCCCCCGCCTCGTCTACGGAACCGTAGTCAAAAAAGGGCAGCAGATGCACATGGGTAACACCCAGTTTTTTCAGATAATCCACACAGGTGGGATAGTCGCCTCCCGTCCCTGTCACGGTAAAAGCCTTATACTTCCCCCTGTATTCCCCGGGAATGCCGCTGTCCGCGTCATGGGAAAAGTCCTTGATATGCAGTTCATAAATAATCTGTTCACCGCATCCCTCCGGCGCCCTGTCCGCCTCAAATCCCGGCGGATTCGTCCTGGACAGGTCCACCGCCATGCTTCTGCCGCCATTGCAGCTGCAGCCTGCCGCATATGGGTCCGCGGTACGGGTGTCCCTGCCGTCTATCCGCACCAGATAATCATAATACATGCCATGGAGATTTTCCGGAAACTCGGCTTTCCATGTCCCCTTTTCACCCGCCTGCATCTGTCTTCTGCAATATACCTCTTCCGTAATACCGTCCTTGTATAAACGCAATTCTATTCTTTCTGCAGGCGGACTCCAGACTTTAAATACCGTCCTTCCCTCCGAACACGCTGCCCCCAGATCTTTACCGTCATATCGAAATTTCGCGTCAAACGCCTCGCTTGTAAAAAACGCCATGCTCTCGGCCACACTGTTTTTCATTCTCTCTCCTAACAAAAATGCCGCCGCAATACAATGAAAGGTATCTGCAGCAGCATTTTAATTTATTTTACATCATATCACATATAACTGTCAAGCCAAACACCCGGCTGTTATATTGTATTTCATCAGCCCTTCACGGCTCCGGCCACGCCTTCCACATAGCATCTCTGTGACAGCAGGAATACCAGGGCAATGGGAATGGAAATCAATACGCACCCCGCATAGAACTGGGTATAGTAGTAATCCACATATTCCTTCTCCAGCATGGTCCACAGGCCGATGGCAATGGTGTAGTATTTCGTGTCGTTGCCCATGATGACCTTGGCGAAAATGTAGTCCACCCAGGGACCCATAAAGGAAGTCAGCAGCGTATAGGTAATGATCGGCTTGGAAAGCGGAATGGTAATCTTGATAAACGTATCCCACTTTGTAGCGCCGTCAATATAGGCCGCTTCGTCTATGGAACGGGAGATGGTGTCAAAGAACCCCTTGGCCATGTAAAAGCCCAGTCCCGCGCCTCCCGAGTACACCAGTATCAGCGACAGCTGCTTCAGCGCGCCAGTCTCCAGAAGTCCCAGGCCTTTCAGGATATAATACACCGCAATCATGGACATAAAGCCCGGAAACATTCCCAGTATCATGGCAATGTTCATAAACTTTTTACGCATCTTGAAGCGCAGGCGGCTCATAACATAGGATACGCACAATACGAAAAACGCGGAAAGCAGCGTACTGAAAATCGCTATCACCAGGGTATTCATAAACCACCTGGTAAAATCAATATTGGTGCCGCCTGAAATCTTGCTGTTGACACCCATAATCAACTCTTTATAGTTATTCAGGGTAAAACCCTTAGGCCAGATGTAAGTCTTGTAGGAGCCGCCCTCCTCCCGGAAGGAGGTCAGGATGACAAACAAGATCGGCAGCACCCAGATAATGCTCAGGATTGTCAGCAAAACATAACAGGCCGCATTGGTAATCATTCTTTTTGCTTTCATTATTGGAACGCCCCCTCATCTTTGTAGGCACCTGTACGGTGGTAGGTTAACAGTGACAATGTGGCAAGGATAATAAATACCAGGATGCCGATAACCGCGCCCAGGTTATAGTCCTTCTGGGTAATGGTCAGTTTGTACAGCCAGGTAACCAACAGGTCCGTTTTACCTGCGTAATAGTATTCCAGAGAGTCCGGGCCGCCGCCTGACAGCAGGAAAATCACGTTGAAGTTATTGATGTTTCCCGTGAAGGATGTAATCAGGTTGGGCGTCATTATGAAAATCATATAAGGAAGCGTAATCTTCCTGAAGATCACGGGCGCGCTGGCACCGTCAATCTTCGCCGCCTCATATAAATCCGCCGGAATATTCTGCAGGATACCTGTGGTGGACAGCATGGTAAAAGGTACGCCAATCCAGATATTGATGCAGATAATCGTAATCTTCGCCAGCAGCGGATCCGTGAAGAAAGGGATGGACTCCGTCGCTCCGAGAATGCCGAAATCCCTCAAAAGCACGTTCACCGGCCCGTTTGCGTTGAAAATAGTCCTCATGGTCAGCAGGGTGACGAACTGAGGCACCGCAACGGACAGCACGAACATAAATCTCCAGAATCCCTTGGCCCTGGTACCCTTACGGTTAATCAGCAGCGCCAGCAGCAGTCCCAGGATATAACAGCTTATCGTTGCGAAAACAGCCCAAATCAGCGTCCATCCCAGCACGGGCCAGAATGTGGTTGCAAGAGAGCTGCTGGAGGCAACCAGGGACTTGAAATTCTCCAGGCCAACCCAGGAAAACAGGGTTCCGGGGGGCTGATGCTCATGGTCATAGCTGGTAAAGGCAATCAGAATCATAAATACCAGCGGTACTATGGTAAAAATCAGAATTCCCACAATGGGCAGTGTCATCAGGAACGCATGCAGATTCTCCTCAAACAGAGATCTGATGTCATCCTTAAAGCCGGGGATATGCTGCCCCTTTGCCTTACGTACCTGGGTACAGTAAGCGCTCTTTCCCGACATGCAGGCGATGAAGATGATGCCGGCAGTCAGAACCAGCGTAATTACGCCGTAGAGCAGGCAGAGCATGGAATTATCTCCCAATGCATACTCGTAAATTCCCAGAGCCTCGTTGTACACCTGCCTCTGTTCCACGGTGCCCAGCGTGACGAAATCACCCAGAGAACTCACGCCGAATACAATCATATAAACAAAATACAGAATTTCCAGCGCCAGGAAGACAGCACCCCTGACAATCTGCTTATTCAGAATATTGCCAAGTCCGAAAACAAAGAAGGACAGCCGGGTCATGGTATCGCCTTTTTTAAATACCTGTGATATGCTCTCATCCCTGGGCTTATCATATTGAAGCGAAGCTTTTTTCTTAAAAAGTCCCATTGGAAACCTCCTGTTAGAGTCGCTGCGCGCTTATTTTGATGGGTTGGAATTTGGGAACAATGGAGAACCACCGCGGTGATTCTCCATTGCTTTCAGACATAACGGGGGCAATGCCGCTCCGCGGTATGTATTCGTATTGCACAGTTTTATTCGGCTGTCATGGCCGCAACAAAGGCATCCAGCTTCTCCTGGGCATTGTCCTTTGTAATCTCACCGCTTCTGATCTCGGTGGGGATTGCGCCTGCATAAGACCAGTACCTTGCGCTGAAGGTGCTGTTGACAGGCTGTGCCACACTGGCTGTATTGGACTCGTTGATAAGTACGGTTGCGAGAGGGTCAGCCAGAACTTTCTCACTGGCTCCTGCTGCCTTGTTGGCGGGAACCTGCTGAGACAGCTCGTAGCGCAGGATCTGGTTCTCTTCGTTTCCGATAAATGCCGCAAACTGAACTGCCGCCGCCATATTCTTGGACTGTGCGTTTACGCCGATTGCCTTGGAGCCGTAGAAGCCTAACAGCTGATAGTCCGTGCCGTCGGGATTAAAGGTAGGAATAACAGCCATTCCCAGGTCATCGCCCAACGCATCCTTGTAGAGCTGATAGTTCCAGCTTCCGTCGAACCATGCCCCAAGCCTGTGGCTCTCAATCAGTTCGCTTACGGTAATCTCGCCGTCAAAAGCGCATTTGGGATTGTTGATCAGGTCAATCAGGTAATTGGTTACTGCCAGGCCGGTAGGACTGTTCCAGTCCACGCCTGCGGAAAGGTCGCTTCCGTCAGGCCCGAAGATGCTGCAGCCTGCTCCGTAATAGTAGCAGCCCAGCTTCCAGCCGCCTGCGGACTCGAAATAATAGTTGTACACATCATCGGCTGTCTCTTTTGCCATGATCTTCTCCAGGGATGTAATGTCGGACTCATCCAGGAGCGTCTTGTCATAATACATAAAGAAGGTATTGTGGGTGAAAGGAATTCCGTAAACCTTGTCGTCGATCATTACGGTATCCTTAACGGAATCCGCCATGTCGTTCCTCACCATGGTCTCGGTGTCGCCGCCCAGCTGTGCGATTGCGCCTGCCTCTACCAGCTGCGGAAGCTGGTCATTGGAAAACAGGAATACGTCTGCGGCATTGCCTACATCCTTCAGCACTTCATCCTGGCACTTGTCCTCGCCTACCACCTCAGTGGTCCAGGTGATGTTGTACTCCGGATGCGCTGCAGCAAAATTCTCCTGCATCTGGCTCATGGTGCCTGTGTCAATCTGGTTCTGAGGACACCATACCTTCAGGGCGATGTCCTGTGTCTCACCGGAAGCTGCCCCCCTGAGGCATTTTCGCTTCCGCCCTCCTGGGATGCTCCCTCTGTCCCACCGCTCTGGGAAGAACTTCCCTGAGAGCCGGAATCGTTGCCGCAGCCCGCAAGAAGCGCAGCCGTCATAGCCGCCGTCAGAAACATTGCACAAATTTTTTTCTTTTTCATTCAAAAATCCTCCTTTTAGAAAAACTTTATAGTTTCTTTAAATTTCGTTAAAATGAAAATATCATATTTTTAGAAATGCGTCAACCCACATTTGTGCAGCTTTTTTGCCGAATTAAGCCATTTTCACATATTATTATGCAATTTGCATCTTATTTCGAAAACATTCGCGAAACTTTTTAACGAAACTTTTATTAATAAATTTCGCATTTCCCTCCCCTCCCCCTCTTCTTCCCCATTGGACGCACAGGCTTATTCACAGGGCTTTTCCTTCCGCCGTCACGGCAGAGCAGCACCCGATGTCTTTTCCCAAGCCATTTTGTCCGCCTTAAGTTTCGAACACAGGCTTGTTTTTTCACTGTCGTCTTGTTATAATCGTATTATATGGAAAAGCAGTTATTGTGATTTTTCACAAAATTTCAGGGGGATGACACGGGTATGGCTACAATAAACGATATTGCCGAAAAGCTTGGAATATCCAAGAGTACTGTTTCCAAGGGACTGAACAATGCCAGGGACGTCAGCGAGGAAATGCGCAAGAAAATACTGGAGACAGCCGTGGAGCTGGGCTACGTCAACAGGCGCCAGCAAAAGGACAGGAAAACCCTGTGTATTCTGGTGGAAAACATGGATTTCCAGACCCCCAACCAGTTCGGACATGACATTATTCTGGGATTTAAGCAGATGGCGGAACCGGAAGGCTGGACGGTGGACATCATCCCCATCGACATGGAGTTCCAGCGCGGCATCCCCTATGGCGTGTTTATGATGGAACACGGATACCAGGCCTCCTTCATTTTGGGACTGACCCTGTTGGACCCCTGGATTCACGAACTGCGCACCTCCAGACTTCCCACCGTCCTGTATGATAATTATGTCAAGGAAAATCCATACATTGCTTCCGTGGGCTGTGACAGCCAGGAAGGCTTCGAACTGGCGGTGAAGCACTTAACCGCCCTTGGCCATAAAAAAATAGGCCTTATATCCGGACCCCTGGAGTCTTACATCCTGAAAGCCAGATACAATGCCTATCTCAATGCCATGGATAAATATAATCTTGAAATAAACGAGGATTACATAGGCCTGGGCTATTATGTGAACGATTCCACAAGGAAATATGTCCCAAAGCTGCTGGCCGAAGGCGTCACCGCCATCCTGTTCTCCCACGATGTCCGCGCCATCTCCGCCATCACGGAATGCGAGGACAGGGGCATCCGTATCCCCGACGACGTGAGTATCGTGGGCTTTGACGATCTGCCCATGACTGCCTATACTCAGCCCTCCCTCACTACCATCCGCCAGAATCGGATCGGTATCGGAAAGTGCGGCTACTATGCCCTCTCCTGCCTGCTGAACCAGGTGTCCATCGGCTCCATCCTGCTGCGTGCCACCCTGATCGTCCGGAATTCCACCGGGCCGGCGCCGCGTTAGAAGGCTTTACGCGCTTCCCACGCGCTCTCCCAGCCGCACCTTTGTCTCTATGCCCTTCCGGGTATTTTCCAGAATATCCGCATCCGGCTGTACCGCTCCCCTGCGGGTGATCAGAATCACCGAGGAGCCGCCGAAGGCAAAACGCCCTTTTTCCATGCCTCTGCGGACCACGCTGCCTCTGGGATGATTGACAATCCTTCCCACCATAAGCGCGCCCACTTCCATCTGTATCATGGTACCGAAATTGTCCGACTCCAGTATGCAGTATTCCCTGGTATTCTCCTTATAGATGGGAAACCGCTCGTTGGCAGCCGGATTCACCGTATGCAGCACGCCGAAAATCTTCATGTATTTCATGATATTGCCGCCGTCCGCATAAATGTAGCGGTGATAATCATCCACGCTCAGCCTGAATACCCAGACATGACCTCCCGCATATTCCGCCGCCAGCTTCCTGTCCTTCAAAAGGCTTTCCACCGTATAGGAGGTATGCTTCACCCGAAAAGTGCAGCCGTCGCTTATCTCGCAGACGCTCAGCCTTCCGTCGCAGGGACTGACCAGGACTTCCGGCGTCCAGTCCACCTTTCTGGCCCCTTTTGCCAGCCTTCTGGTGAAAAAGTCGTTGAACGACTTATAGTGCCTGGGCCGGTACTCCCGCATGTTGATGGTATAGGTGTACAGAAACCGATTAACCAGAAACCTGGATAATCCGGAATCCAGAAAAGCCCCCCCTATTCTTGAAAATAGCGGTGAAACCAATGGTTTCAGCAAAGCCCTTCCCACCGCATTGCCGTACATTTTTTCCAGAAAACGATCCTGCAGGGAATCCTCTTCCGAAATATTTCCTTTCCTGTCCGCAACCAGATTCATATTAATCTCCTTCCCCTGATATATTATGCCGCTTCAAAACGGCACTTTCTCTATTTATACGCATGGCAGGGCATCTCGTGCCGGGCCAAATGTATATGGTATGAAATCGCTGCACGGCTTCGCCTGATCAGCCTCCTCTGTGAACCAGGCTCCACCATCCGCGCCATGCAAACACAATCACCGCCACTGACGCCGCCACAACCGCCACAATCAGAAACACCTGCTTAACGGAAGGCTTACGCAGCTTAAAATCAAATATAAAGAGAAATCCCACCAGCGCCACCGCCACATGCAGCACTGTCACAAATGCCGTATGATTCGGAAACAGCGGCGATACCACAAACAATATGGGCAGGGCAATTGCCATGGACGTAATCGGCAGTCCCTGGTAATACTCACGTGCCCCCCCTTCCCTTGCCTGGCGCTTTGCCTCCATGACATTGAAATACCCCAGGCGAATCAGCCCGGCCAAGCCGTACAAGGCCAGAATCAGCATACTGTAAATGCGGTCCATCCCAAGCTTATAGCAGATTACGATCGGAAGGGCGCCGAAGCATACAATATCGCACAGGGAATCAATCTGGATTCCGAAAGCCTTCTCGTCATCTGTCCGATTCTTCTTCGTCCTGGCAATCTTTCCGTCAAACATATCGCACAGCCCCGAAAACGCAAGGAAGAAAATAGCCCAGCGCAGCTGCATCTCCGCGGCGGAAAAAATACCCGCCACAGCCGAAATAAAACTGATATAGGTCAATATCACGGTATAATCATAAAACCCTATCACAGGAGTCCTCCTCAATCTGAAATCCATCCGCCGGATAACCCAGGCAGCCCGTAAAGCCGCTGCGCATTTCCCTTATCCGCGGACGATAATAGAAAACGTTCCCTCGTCCCTACTATCTAAACTCTATTGTATACTACAAAAAAACAATTGTCTACAAAAAAACATCTTTTGACGGCACAAAGTTATCGCGGCGGTTCAGACAGGACGCTGAACCCCTGCAGTTTAGTTCCGGCGCAGGCTGTAGTACACTTGTGCCGCAACCGTAAACACCGCGCTGATCACCAGCTGGCTGTAATACCCCAGCCCCCTGGAAAGGATCATGGCCGGCAGAAGCACCTCTCCGAAAATCGACGGAAATATCCGCAGAAACAGGGCTTCGCTGATTCCCATCCCTCCGGGAAGCGGCAGCATATCCACGGAGACGGACACCACGGCCTGAAGCATCACCACGTCCTGTATGGCTGCTCCCCACAGTCCGAAGGACAGATATACCACCCACGTCACCGCAAACAGGGCGAAACGCTGAATAAAGGTAATCAGAACAACCCTGAATATGACCCCTTTATTTTTTTCCAGATAGGCGGCCGTCTCCCGGTATACCCGCATTGCTTCACGAAGCTTTCCCGCCCGTTCCTCCCTGCGGCGCAGAAAACGGAATTTTTCCAGCAACCCCATTCCCCTGGTGAGGATAACTTCCGCCAGGTCCGGATGAAACACCAGCACTGTCATAAAGGTCACACAGAAAACGTTCAGCAGAACTCCCAGATAAAATACCGGAAGCACCTCCCCCAGATACCGCTCCCGAAACCCGCCCCCGAACAGAAAAACGCCCAGACCGATAACAACCAATACCAATTTATATGTAATGGTTACCACCATCAGAATCACCGTAGCAACCGGAATGGGAATTTTCTCTTTTTTCATATAGTAAATCTGCATGGGCTGCCCGCCGGAGGCAGACGGTGTGATGCAGCTGAAGAAAAAGCCGACGGAAGAAAACAGGAAGCATATCCGTTTCTTCACCAGAATTCCGAAGGAACGCATCATATACCACAGAATAACGGATTCTCCCCAGATAAAAAACAGTACCAGCGCCACCCCCAGAACCAGCATCCGCTTATCCGCCTTCCGGATCGCTTCCGTCATTGCTTCCAGGTCTTCCCCATGGAACACCCCGTAGATCGTAAGCACAAAAACCAAAATCAGGAAAATGCCGTTGCCTATTATCTTCTTTTTCGACCGCACTAGGCACTTCCTCCTTCCAGAAGAAGTTTTCCGTCAATTTCATCCAACAGCTTCTCGTAAACCTTCCAGACCTTCGGTTTCTTCGCAATCCACAGGCAGAATTCGGCAAGCGCCACCCCTCCGGCCACGTCAATGACGACATGCTGCTTCGTGGTCAGCGTGGAGATGCAGACCAGCACTGCCATCACGCAGGACGCGCCCTTATACCATCCCGGGATATTGCTCCTGCGCAGCCCTGCAAAGCAAAACCAGCTTACCAGACAGTGAATGGACGGGAACAGGTTATCCGCCGCGTCCGCCGTATACAGGAAACGCATGACCTGATTCCAGAAGCCCTCCGCCTCCACAACCGGCCGGACATTTGTAGTCGGATATATAAGATAACAGGCCAGGCATATCAGCCTGGATATGAAATCCGCCGTGAAAAACCGGCAGACTTCCTGTTTTTCCTGTCTGGCAATCAGAATATAGTTGACAATCCAGAAAAGATAACAGCCCAGATAGATAACCGCCGTAAACGGCACAAAGGGAATCATCCCGTCCAGCGGCCCTTCAATATTATGGTGCTTCCAGTCCCCCGCTATCACTCTGGCGCCGAAGTACACCGAAAAGTTCAGTGCCACCGCAATCAACAGCGGCATCATCCCGTATTCCGGAATCAGACCGGTTATTTTTTGTCGAATTTTTCCCATGTTGTCCTCCGTCCCGACTGCGTTTTTTCTCGCCGCAGGCTACGAATATGACTATAGCAAAAAATTGAAAACGTCTCAATACGTTTCTTTATATCTTAAACAAATCTTTGGAGAATATTTACTTTAACACACTTTTGCCAAAAATAAACAGCAGACAGATATGAATCCCCGTCTCTGTCTGCCGTCTGTCCGCGCAGAACACCCCTTCCGGAATGTCCGGACTCCGCCTGTCACAGTGCGTGCTTATCTATGGTAAACCCTCTTCCTCTCACCTCGCTGACCCGCGTAATCACCATAAAGCTGTCCGGGTCGATACTGTGAACGATTCTTTCCAGCCTGAAAAGCTCCCGGTTGGAAATCACGCTGAAAATCATCTGGGTCCTGTCATGCAGATACCCACCCTCTGCCTCCAAAAGCGTCACGCCGCGGTCCAGCTGTTTCAATATCGCCTCCTGCAGCTGCGGGGTTTTGCTGCTGATAATCTTCACCTCCGTCTGCGTGGTGCCGATCATCATGGTCTTGTCCAGTGCAATGGCGGAAACCATCACAAACAGGATTCCATACAGAATGTTCTCCGCCGGATGCAGCGGCATCTGGAGCAGCAGGATTGCCACGTCAAAGGCATACAGGCTGGCGGAAACCGGAATCCGGAAATACTTGTACAGAATAAGCGGCGGAATGTCCAGTCCGCCGGTGGACGCCCCCGTGCGGATGACGATGCCCAGCGAAACACCGACTCCAAGCCCTGCAAACAGGGTACACAGCAGGATATCCTGCGTCAGCACAAAGTCTCCCAGCATCCTGTCAAACACCTCCAACGCTGCCGGAATCAGGAATGTGCTAAGCAGCGTCGTCACCACAAAGGCTTTGCCCAGGGCAAAGAATCCCAGAATCAGCATGCTTATATTCACCAGCAGCAAAATGCCGGACACCGACACTCCCGTGGCATAGTGCGCCGCCAGCGCAATACCCGTACCGCCCCCGCTGGCCAGATTCGCCGGAAGCAAAAACAGCTTCACCGTCAGCGCATATAAAATATTTCCCGCCAGCATGGCGCTGACCGAGCGCACCGACCAGTTCATGTGCAAATTACCGTCCATACCAAATCTCCCCTTATCACTCCGCCCTGAATTTCAGAAGGATGCCGCACGCCGGCACCGAATACCCTGTCAGTCTTTTTTATCTTTGTCGTTGTCTTTTTTAGACTTCACGATTTTGATAATGGCGCTGACAATTGCCACTGCCGCCAATACGTAAAATGCAATATTGACTGTCGATCCAAACAGTTCATACATCGGGATTTCCTCCTTTTCTTCTTTTATTTCCGTATTTTCATGCTTTTTCAGCCGCATTCAGTATACCATTTCTGCGGTGGTTTCCGCAATAGATAAAGAGAGACTTTTTGAGCAAATTGCATTATCGCGTAACAGTTCAGACAGCCCCTCTCGCGAAGTCAAAATTGCGCCCTGCCTGAACTGTTACATTATCGCTTCTTCAGATAATAAAACCCGTACGCCGGTATGCCAACGCCGCAGGCCTTCATCTCCCGCCCGGAAATCAGATCCACATAATCCCCGTCCGTCTCATTGATCCAGGCGGTCCTGTCAGTCTCACTGAAATTAAACAGCCCGTAAATCTTCTCGCCCCGGTAATATCTCCCGATGCACAGCACGGCGCTGTCCCAGGTCTCCACCGTCCAGGTATCCGCCCCAGATACGAATGCCTTCTCCCGCTTCCGTATCTCTTCCAGCCGGCTCAGACGCCCGAACAGCTTTCCCTCCACGGTGTCCGGATCCGCAATATTCCCGGCCAGCGCCCAGTTCATGGTCCCTCTGTGGATATATCTGGAATCTGCCGCCTTCAGGGGATTTTCCTTATAACCGTAGTCGTTGAGCTGGCCGATTTCGTCCCCGCTGTACAGCACCGGAATCCCGGACTGCATGAACATGTACGCATGGAGCATCACGTCCAGGGAAATGGCCCGCTCCATGGCCGCCTCGTCCTGCTCGAAGCCGGCTTTCTCAATGCCGCACATGGAGGCCGTGGTTCCGCAGAACCTGGCGTCTCCGGTGACAGGGTCCGCATTGTAGAGTTCGCCCCGGCTGTTGCTGTCCCCCCCATGCCCCTGAAAATAATCATTCAGGTATTTTTTATGGGAGCGCTCCCCGATTCCCTCCGTCATCAGCGTCCCGAAATCAAGCCCCCAGCCGATATCGTCATGGCAGCGCAGATAATTCAGGAACACATAGTCCTTCGGCAGGGAATTTACGATATCAAGCTGCTTTTTTAATAGTTTGACGTCTCTTGTCGCCACCGTGTGCCAGGTGGTCGCCATGGTGGTCACATTGTACAGCATATGGCACTCCGGCTTCTCCACTGTCCCGAAATAGGGAACCACCTTCTCCGGCTCCATGACCACCTCCCCCAGCAGCAGCACACCCGGACAGACGATCTCGCAGATCATGCGCATCATGCGCACAATCGTATGTACCTGGGGAAGGTTGCGGCACTGAGTATTCAGTTCCTTCCAAATATAAGGCACAGCATCGATGCGGACGATATCGATTCCCCTGTTGGCCAGATAGAGAAAGTTATACATCATCTCATTAAAAACCCTTGGATTCCTATAATTCAGATCCCACTGATAGGGATAAAAGCTGGTCATGACAAAATGGCCCGCATCCGGAAGCCATGTAAAGTTCCCGGGCGCAGTGGTGGGAAACACCTGCGGAACCGTCTTCTCGTACAGAGACGGCAGATACGAGTTGTCATAGAAGAAGTACCGGCTCATGTACTCCCCGTCCCCCTGGCGCGCCCTTTTCGCCCACTCGTGATCTTCCGATGTATGGTTCATGACAAAGTCCATACACACATGAATTCCCCTGCTGTGACAGGCTGCCGTCAGATCCTCCAGATCCTCCATGGTTCCCAGCTTCTCCTGGACCTTCCGGAAATCGGACACGGCATAGCCCCCGTCGGAGCGTCCTTCCGGCGTCTCCAGAAAAGGCATCAGATGAATGTAATTCACATTGCATTTCCCGATATAATCCAGCCTGGCCTTCACACCCTTCATATCCCCCGCAAAATTGTCGATGTACAGCATCATTCCCAGCATATCATTCTGCCTGTACCAGCCCGGATTCGCCTCCCGGCTCTCGTCCAGGTCCTTCAGCGCCGCATCCCGCTCCTGCCAGAAGGCCTTCATGTTCTCCAAAAGCTCAGCAAACATGGAATCGTTTTCATACAGTTCCATATAGAGCCAGCGCAGTTCGTCATGGTGCCGCTCCAGGCGCTTCTGAATCTCATTATAGTTCTCTGATTTCCTCTCCTTCACCGCAGCAGCCGTCGGGTTCGACTGCCTTCTTTGTGTCTCCGTTTTCATAGATGCTCCTTTCCTGCTTTCACCGCAAAATATGTTATCGATTTCATATTTGTGTTTATCATATACCCTATTTCCCTTTTTGTAAACCACTATTTTCAATATCTTTTCAATCATTTCGGAGTGGGAGATACGCCCGGAGAATACCGGCGCATGTGAGAATGAAAATGGTAATGCATCTGGTCCGCGCGGCTTCCCGGTTCAAGGAAGCCGTCAAAGCACCCGCCGACGTGCTTTTTCAGCACGCCGTTCCGTGGAGCAGGTAAGGGCTGATTTTCTCCAGCATTGCAGAATCATCCGAATCGCATACCAACCGCTGAGGCCTTGCCAGATCCAGTGCAAAAACACCCAGAATCGACTTCGGATCCACAATACGTCTGCCAGAGCCAAGTTCAAAGTTCGCTTCCACTGAGCTTACTGCATTCACAAAATTCCTCACCTGATCTACATCATCAAATTTCACTAATACCTGCTGCATATAAATCACCCGTTCTCACCTTTCCTCAGGAACGTGTCCTGATGCATTTGGATGCAGCTCCTGTACCGATGTGTACAACAGAGTTCATCCATTCAGGAATATACACTATATCAATTATTTTGTAAATTGTCATTTTTAATAATCTTGTGTAATATTTATTGGCAATGTTGTTGGCAACTGTTCCAAATTTTTATCGTTGCACCGCCGTTGTTCCCTATGCCGCATTCTTTAAAATTTTCTAAAACACCCCAATGTTCTCTTGTCATTTCCCATATCTGGTATTATAATGTCCTTATTTCCTACAAAATATTGATACCGAATATTTTACCAGACGACAAAGAAATGAGAGGAAGAATGAACCTGTCTGATCTGACAAGAAATTCAAATTTGCTTCGGGGTTCCCTTGCCAGGAAAGGCTATATGCGATGGTGGCATTCCTTTTCCGGAACGCAGCCGGAAACCGGGGAAACCCGTACTTTTTTTGTGGAATTTTTCATTATAAATCCCGGAGCGGGCGGCAGCAGGCCCATTCTGGGGCAGCACCCCCATTCCAGAAGGCAGGGACTGAAGCCTTCCTATATAATGGTAAAAGCCGGCGTTTTTCCCGATGCCGCCGGAAACGGCGGACGGCAGCTTCATGCCTTCTATCCCGTTTCCGCCCTGCAGGCTACGGGTAATCCGCTGATTATGCAGCTGGAGGGCAATCCGGAAGCGCATTGCCGCGCCGGACGCTGTCTGTACAGTGAAGACAAGCTTACCGGCCTTGTGGAAGTGACCCCCCAGGAGGCCAGACGCCGCTCTTACATGACAGACAGCGGATATATGGAATGGGATGTAACAATACGAAAAGCCGTTACCTGCCACACAGGAAAATGGAGCGGCGGATTTTTCCAGGCCCTGCATTTGCTGGACAGCTACTGGCACGGCGAGGGCATCCGCAGTTTCTTTCACGGCAGCGTCAGCCTGGACGGGGTATCCTACGAAGTACTCCCCGAGACAAGCTACGGCTACGCGGACAAGCATTGGGGGCGGCGCTTCAGCAGGCCCTGGTTCCAGTTTGCCTGCGGGAAGCTCGGCAGCGGACGCTCCGGCCGGGAACTGCGGCATTCCGTTCTGGCCGTGAACGGTATTTGCCCCAGATTCCTATGGTTTCCCTTAAAGCCGCGGCTTATGCTGCAGCTTACCTATATGGGGGAAGATTTTGAGTTTACACACTGCAAATGGGAGACAAAGGAAACCGGAAAAAGATTTGTATGGCATATTCTTGGCCGGAACCAGAGAGCGGTAGTGAAGGTCTCCGGCAGCTGCTCCAAAGCGGAAATGCTTGCGCTGAGGTATGAGGCACCGGACGGGCAGCTGCTGCCTTTCCCCCTCCTGGCGGGCGCCGGCGGGCTTGGGAACGTACAGCTCTACCGGAAGAATGCAGGGGAGAGGGAGCTGACGGACACCCTCACGCTGGAGCATGCTTTGTGTATCTACGGCGGAAACGGCCGGCCTTCCGACCTGGCTACTTTCAACTAGAGCGTGTTTGATAATTGTTTTCTGGCAGATGTGCGTCATCATATACGGCAGAATCCGAATGAGGAAAGCGCAGCGGACTATGTTGGCCAAATGAGGCCCAAAGGCTTGCCAGCGCATTCCGTTGATGTTACTATAAATTATCGGAAACATGTTCTTTGCACCCCATCCGAATTATAGGAAGCTGAAAAGGAGTGGCTACAGATGAATCTGAACAAACCAATCTGCATTGCCGAAAACAAAAAGGCAAATGTCACAATCGTGACAATGGAGTACGGGCGGGCAGCGGGTATCCTGGCAGAATACCTGCGCAAAATCACCGATGCCGTGGCCGAAATGGAATTGTAAGAAAGGCGGGCTTCCATGAAGATTTCAACCAAAGGCAGATACGCCACCAGGCTCATGCTGGATCTTGCCCTGCACAACACCGGCGAGTGCATCAAGGTAAAGGATATCGCCGCCAGGCAGGGCATCTCCGAAAAATACCTGGAACAGATCATATCCATCCTGAACAAGGCCGGATATGTGAAAAGTGTCCGCGGCGCCCAGGGCGGCTACCGGCTGGCAAAAGAGCCGGAAGCCTACACCCTGGGCATGATTCTGCGCCTGACGGAAGGTTCCATGGCTCCCGTGTCCTGTCTGGAGGAGGATGCGGAGACATGCGGGCGCTGCGGCACCTGCGAGACGCTTCCCGTTTGGAAAGCGCTCCACAAGGCCATCAGCAGCGTCATTGACAATGTGACCCTGGCGGATTTGATGAAAAATGCCCCTGCCGCCAACGCAGGGCAGCAGGGGGATGCAGGAGGTGCCATGCAATGATTTATAACCCGACCAATCTTATCTGGCTGTTTTTTATCTATTCCTTTGCCGGTTGGTGCATCGAAGTGTGCCATGCCGCCGTCCGCCGCAGAAAATTTGTGAATCGTGGCTTCGTGAACAGCCCTCTGTGCCCTATCTACGGCTTCGGCGCCGTTTTGTTTGGCATTTTTCTGCCGGAGCTCACCGGGAGTCCTTTCTTTCTGTTCCTCGGCGGTATGCTGCTGGCATCCATACTGGAATATTCCACAGGTATGGCCATGGAGAAAATCTTTCGGAAAAAACTCTGGGATTACTCTGATATCCGCCTGAACTTAAGCGGCTATATCTGTGCCCGTTACTGCCTGCTGTGGGGCGCCCTGGCTTTGTTGACCATGCTGTTTGCCAACCCTTTGCTGTGCGGCTTTTTCCGTTTCATTCCACGCCCCGTAACACTGGCCGTACAGTGGGCTGCCATCGTACTTCTCGCACTGGACTTTGTCACCACGGCAATGGCCGTCCTGGACATGAAGATCACCGCCAGACAGCTTGCGCAGCTTTCCGCCGGCATGCGGCAGACCTCCCGCCTCCTGGAAAACAGGCTGACGGCGGGTGTTCAGAAGCGTATGCAGAAGTCCTTCCCTTCCATCAGCAGAGACACGCTGGTAGCCGAGCTGAAAGCCAAATCCGGGCAGCAGGATCATAAAAGCGAGGTATTTGCGGAAGGCTGCAGCTTTTACAAGCTTGTCTCTCTGTTTTTCATCGGCGCTTTCCTGGGCGATATCACGGAAACCGTTTTCTGCCTTCTGACCACCGGCGTATTGATGAGCCGCAGCAGCGTGGTCTACGGGCCTTTCAGCATCGTATGGGGATTGGGCTGCGCACTGCTGACTCTTTTCCTGTACCGCTACCGCAATAAAAGCGACAGCTTTATTTTCATGGCAGGCACCCTGCTGGGAGGTGTATACGAGTATGTCTGCAGCGTATTCACGGAGCTTGCCTTCGGAACCATATTTTGGGACTACAGCGGATTCGCCTTCAACCTGGGCGGGCGCATCAATCTTTTGTACTGTTTTTTCTGGGGTATTGCCGCCGTTGTGTGGCTGAAAATCATTTATCCCGCCCTGTCAGGCCTGGTGGAGAAAATTCCCCCGAAACGGGGGAAGATACTTTGCAACTGCATGATTGTATTTATGATATTTAACATGATCTTGTCCTCGCTGGCCCTGGCCCGGTATACCGAGCGGAATACCGCAGCCCCTGTTGCATCAGGTTCTGTGGTTTCCGACACGAAGCCTTCCGATACGGCAGTTTCCGGCACCGATGCGTCTGCGTCGGAAAACGGATTAGATGCATTCCTGGACGCTCATTTTCCGGATGAGAGAATGGAACGGATTTACCCCAACGCCAAAATCACAAAGTGATCAGCGGAAGGCCGTCTCGCAGATTTTCCGATACATTTCCGGCCTTCTGTCTCTGAAAAGCCCCCAGCTGAACCGCATTTCCTCCACGGCGTCCAGGTCAAAGGTATGGATGAGTACCCCCTCCTCCGTCCTTCCCGCATCCTCCAGTATCTCACCCGTCTCATCCGTGATAAAGGAAGAGCCGTAGAACGTCAGTGAGGAGGACTGTCCGTTGTTCTCCCGCGTGGGTTCCACCCGCTCCTCCCCGATGCGGTTTGCCGCTATGACAGGCACCACGTTTGCGGCGGCATGACCCTGCATGCATCGGCGCCAGTGGGGCATGCTGTCACATTCGATAATGGGTTCTGAACCTATTGCCGTGGGATACAGCAGAAGCTGCGCCCCCATCAGCGCCATACATCTGGCGCTTTCGGGGAACCACTGATCCCAGCAGATGCCTACGCCGATTTTTCCGTAGGCAGTGTCCCAGACCCTGAACCCGGTGTCCCCGGGCGTAAAATAAAATTTTTCCTGGTAAAAGTGGTCATCCGGTATATGCGTCTTACGGTATATGCCCGACAGCCGTCCGTCCGCATCAATCATTGCCACGGAGTTATAAGTCACATTTCCATCCCTCTCGAAAAAGCTGACCGGAAGGACAGTCTTCAGTTCCGCCGCCACTGCGCGGAGCCGCCGAAGCGCGGGATTTTCCTCTGCCGGCATGGCAAGCTTATAGGAATCATAATTCCGCTCCTGGCAGAAATAGCGGTTTTCGAACAGTTCGGGCAATAGGATAACCTGTGCGCCCCTTGCCGCCGCCTGTCTGATCCATTTTTCCGCAGCCTCCAGATTCTCCTCCCGGGAACGATTACAGTACATCTGTACCGCCGCCACGGTGACCTGTCCTTGCTTATCTGTGTAGGTTTCCATATTGTTCCCCCTGTCTCAGACTTACCGTCACGCCGCCTGCAGCGGCACCAGTAATCCTATGTGTAAACACTTTTTTCTGTCCCCTGGCCTTTTCGAATTTTTCCGAATACAGCCATCGGTATCCGCCCTTCCCGGAAAACATTCCGCCTGTGCAATCGCCATCCCCAGGCGGAAACGGTTTCAGGCACCTCCCAGGGGAATCTGCTGTGTAATGCAGTGTATATTTCCCCCGCCGATCAGAATGTCCCTGGTGTCAATCTGTATCACTTCCCTGTCCGGAAACAGCCGCTGCAGAATCGCCTTCGCCTCCCCGTCAGCCGCATCCCCGAAACCCGGCATCACGATACTGCCGTTGGCGATATAAAAATTCACATAGGAAGCCGCCAGCCGTTCTCCCGGCGTGCGGGTGGGTTCATCCTGACAGGCATCCAGTCCCCGACATTCTTCTTCCGTGATTGTCACCGGCCCGGGCAGGGGCAGCTTGTGCACCTTTATCCTTCTGCCTCTGGCGTCCGTTGCGTTTTCCAGATAGTCCAGACATGCTTTTGACATGGCGTACTGCACATCTTCCTTATCCTCCGTCCATGCCAGCACCACCTCTCCCGGTGATGTGAATGCGCAGATATTATCTACATGGCCGTTTGTCTCGTCGTTATAAATCCCGTATGGCAGCCAGAGAATTTTCGAGACATTCAGATAGTTCCGAAGGTTCTCCTCAATCTCCTCCCTCGTAAGCCCCGGATTGCGCCCTCCGCTGAGCAGGCAGCATTCCGTAACCATGCAGGTTCCCTCCCCATCCACATGGACGGAGCCTCCCTCCAGGATAAAGTCCCGCTTGTGATACACGTCCCGCTCCAGCAGGTCACAAAGCTTCCGGGCCATCTGGTTGTCCTTATCCCACGGAAAATACAGCCCGTCATGCAGTCCGCCCCATGCATTGAATCCCCAGTCAATCCCCCTTATGACACCACTGTCATTTTTTACAAAAACAGGTGCGTAATCTCTGGCCCACGCATCGTTGGAGGACATCTCCACTACCCGGATATGGGCGGGCAGCAACGCCCTGGCATTGTCATACTGCGCCGCACCGGCGCATACTGTCACTTTCTCGGAGCCGGCAATGGACTCCGCAATCCGCACAAATGCCCTCCTCGCCGCATAGCCGCCGTACTGCCAGGAATCCGGCCGCTCCGGAAATATCATGATACAGCCCTCATGCCGCTCATATTCCGCCGGCATGCGGAATCCGTCTGCCGCCGGTGTGGAATCTCTGATAATCCTCATAAACATCCGCCTCCCTCTGCGGAGCCTTGATCAAGCCCCTTCTCATCTTCTCCCGCAGGACATGGCCGAAACAGCATGCCCAAGAACAAGGGTGTGGCAATGCCCAGCGTGGAAAGATACCGCAGCAGCGCCATCGGTCCCATCCTCCCTACGGCTTTCCGTCCGGACCTTGTATCCACCATGATTTGTACGGAAAAACAGTGTCATTATATCAGTAAAGCCAGGCTTTGGCAAGTAAAATCAAGGATTGCCGCCCCGGCTCCCGCTGAACTGTTACCTGCCCTCCCATATGGCGGAAAGCACCGTCCGCCTTCACGCAAAAACACACTTTTACACGAAATTGCTTGCTGAGGCCTGAATGTCCATGCTAATATATGGGTAAGATACCACAGCCTGTTTGAAAATTCCGGAGACTCCCGGCAAACACCCCCACCGGCTCGGGGAGAAAGGCCTGATCATGAAATTTACCCAATTGCCCACGCCATGTTACGTGGTTGACGAAGCCCTGATAGAAAAAAATCTGGAAATACTCAAAGGCGTCACAGAACGTACCGGTGCCCGAATCCTGCTGGCCCAGAAAGCATTTTCCATGTATGCGCTGTACCCGCTGATCGGCAAATTCTTAAACGGCGCCACAGCCAGCGGACTATATGAGTCCAGGCTGGGTGCGGAAGAGATGGTCGTACCTGCCGCCGCAGAAGGCAGGAAACTGGAAAATCATATTTTCTCCCCCGCTTACAGGGAATCGGATTTCGAGGAAATCCTGCGGTATTGCGATCACATCGTATTCAATTCCTGGATACAAGCGGAAAAATTCGGCGCCCGTGCGAAAGCCGCAGGAAAAAGCATCGGTCTGCGCATAAACCCGGAATACTCCACCCAGGAAGGACATGCCATCTATGACCCCTGTGCCCCCGGCTCCCGGCTGGGCGTCACAAAGGCGCATTTTGACATGGCAGCCGGAACCGCAGACGGCGCACGCCTTCTGTCCATTCTGGACGGCATCCACTTCCACACGCTCTGTGAACAGAATTCCGACCATCTGGAACAAACTCTGGACGCCGTAGAGGAAAAGTTCGGACAATACCTGCCCTCCATGAAGTGGATTAATTTCGGCGGCGGCCACCACATCACCCGTGCCGGCTATGACATCCCCAGGCTGGAACGCTGTATCCGCAAAATGCAGCAAAAGTACGGTCTGGAGGTATATCTGGAACCCGGAGAGTCCGTGGCGCTGAACGCCGGTTTTCTGATTGCGACGGTATTGGAAATCTTCCGGAACGGAACGGACATTGCCATCCTGGATACCTCGGCCGCATGCCACATGCCCGATGTGCTGGAGATGCCCTACCGGCCTCCGCTGCGGGACAGCGGTCAGCCAGGCGACAAGGCACACACTTACCGCCTGGGAGGTCCCACCTGCCTGGCTGGAGATATCATCGGGGATTATTCCTTTGACAGAGCGCTTCGGGAAGGGGACAGGCTGGTATTTGAGGACATGGCTATCTACTCCATGGTAAAAAATAATACCTTCAACGGCATGCCCCTGCCCTCCATTGCCCTCCTGAAAAAAAACGGAGACTGCCGCATCGTAAAACAGTTCGGCTACAGGGACTTCAAAGAACGCCTGTCATAGATCGTATTTGAGAAATCGATCCGGGAAGATTTTATCCCTGCCCGCCGCACGGACCCTGCGCCGCTTCAGCGGTAAACTTCCAAGGGCGAGGAATCGCATTTGGTACACAGGCCTGAGCAAAAAAACAGGAGCCCCGAAGGGCTCCTGCCAAAAAAGGAAGGGAGTAAAATAAAAGAAAACATGAAGAAAAATATATGTAAAACTGCTATGCAGTGTCGCTGGTAGCCGGAGCTGACAGAACCCTGACAGGTTTCGAAAGAATTCAACAGCTCCTTTGTTTATGAATCTATCATACTCAAAAAATGTGTCCAAAGTTTGACATCAGACTTAAGGAATTATAAAATCTTTGTATAATAGTTGTATAGTCACCTGATCCTGCCTTTATTTCCCAGATTCATCCCCCAGGTTCCAAGCACCAGCACTGCCGTCAGGACACCATACACCAAATAGCTGGAAATCCCCGGCACGGTCATCAAAATCATAATGGGAACAACTGCCGTCACCATAATCGCCAGCATGCTCACCATACTGGAAGCGCTTTGCTTCACCACCCTAACCTCACTCTCCCATTCCATCAGCGGCAGCAATTCATTCACCGCAAGCCCCAGCCTGGCGCCGAAGACAATGTAAACCGCCGGAACCACCAGCAGGCAGACAGCGTCCGCCCATCCCGGCCTCAGGGCAATCAGTACCAATACCTCTGACACCAGGTAAAAAGGCAAAGCCACCAGCACATTGGCAGCCACCTTGCTCCGAACCATATCCCGCCTGGTCACCGGCAGGGTCTGCAGCATCCACCACTGTTTCCCCTCCATGGAGATGGAACAGGCCGTCATGGGCATCATCATGGGAATGCAGCCCAAAAGGATTGGCAAAGCCTTCCCCACCACGCCGGGAATCCCGATGTTCTGTTCAATGGTCTGAAAATCCAGAACCAGAATCGCCACGGCCATGAGTACCATCAGCACTTCCCCCGCCAGTGTATTGACCACATATACGGTGGAGGAAAAATAATGCCGAAGCTCCCGCTCCACCATGGTTCCCAGGAGAGATTTTGCCTGAAGCGCCTTCATCCGGTAATTGCCCCTGGCTTCTCTAGCACTTAAAAGTGTACATATATTAACGTAAAAATGCTGCAAAATCTCCAGAAATAGGAGAAAGCTTCCCAGTGATACACCCAGGAACAACACCAGCTTCCCTATGTCTCCGAAAACCATGGCATCCGCCACCCAGACAGCAGGGGGATACACATTGCGGATCTGTGCCTCCAAAACCGCACTCACCTGCTCTGCCACAGCATTCAGCTGGCTCTCATCCATCCCGCCCATCCCCATGCTGCCCACCATAATAAAGCAGATAAACGTCAGCGTAAGCAAAATGGCCGCCAGGTTCTTATGCCTCCACCGGCTTGCAATGCCTGCAATCAACGCCCCCACAACGGAAGCCGCCGTCATGGGCAGCAATGGCAGAAAGATGCCGGCCGCCAGCCCTGCTCCCCAGAAAAAAAGCCCGGGCCGCACCATGACCCCGTACACTACCATCCCCGGCAGCAGCACCAGCAGTCCCAGCAGCATATCCGTAATGTACATAGAAAGAAAACGGCTGACAATGACGGCCCGCACTGTCACAGGCATGGCAATCTGCTTCTCATATACTTTCCGGTCAAACAATACAGGCCCTGCCTTAAACACCGTGAAAAAAAATACCAGCAGCGACACTGCCATACCCAGAATCGCCGGGACGAACTGCCCCATGCCCATAGCTACCAGGCCAAAGCTCAAAAGTCCCACATACCCTGCCAGCATCACGATCAGCAGAAGCCAAAGCACTGCCATAAAACCTGCTTTTACCCGCTTCCGGGTATCCTTTGTGAAACGCAGTTCGTTCAAACCGAACATTCCGTACAGGGAAATCTTTGTCAACAGCCTAATCTGCCTCATCATGATGGGTTACCTCCATAAATACATCCTCCAGGGACTTATCCCCGGTAAGCTCTTTGGTAGCGCCCTCCGCCACCAGCTTCCCTGCCGAAATCACGGCAATGCGGTTGCACAGCTTCTCCGCCACCTCCAGTACATGAGTGGAGAAAAAGATAGCGCTCCCCCTTTCACATAGAGCATGCATCTTGCCTTTCAGAATCAGGGATGCCTCCGGGTCCAGCCCCACAAAGGGCTCATCCAGGATCAACAGCTTAGGCTCGTGAAGCAGCGCCCCGATCAGCACCAGTTTCTGCCGCATGCCGTGGGAATAGGTGGAAACCAGATCTCCCAGAACCGGAAAGATTCCGAATTCCTCCGCCTCTCTGCGGATCCGCTCTTCCCGCACCTTTCCCGGCACCTGGTATATATCCGCGATAAAGTTCAGATACTGGATCCCTGTCAGATATTCGTAGATATCCGGATTGTCCGGAATATAGGCACAGACCTTCTTGCAGGCCAGCGGCTGGGTACGCACATCCTTCCCGTCCACCCGGATCTCCCCCTTCTCATACTCGTGGATCCCCACCACAGCTTTGATGGTGGTGGTCTTCCCTGCGCCGTTGTGGCCGATGAATCCATAGATATCCCCGGCTCGAACTGTCAGGGACAGATTGTCCACTGCGGTCTTGCCGCCCTTGTAGGTCTTTGTGAGATTTTTGATTTCAAGCATTGTATGGTTCCTCCTATTATAGTTCCGCATCTGCCGGTCTGTGCCCTTTTCAGCAGAGGATTTCCGGCCGCTTAATTCGTGCGTCCGTAATTCCTCTGGGGCACCTCTCCGGCTTCTGCTGGTTTTTCGTTCCGCATCCCCCGGTCTGTGCCCACCCTATTCGTTTTGGGACAGGGATTTCCGGTCACAACCATCATTTCTATTTGATATCATAATAATATCATTTTAATTATCCGTTTGCAAGCGATTTTTAAAAATTGCAAAAATTTAATACAGTTCGTATACCTGCTGTGGATATTGTATACGGATAAGGCAATACCTATCATTTCTATAACCATGAATATTCGGAGAAAAATACACTGAAATCTTTAATTGACTATTTGGCGATACCTACCGAAATAAGAAGATTGGCAATCATATCCTCAAGAAGCAATTAGAAATATATAAACCCGCTAACCCTTAAAAACACTAAATTTATCGCAGTTGGGCTTTTCCTTAAAGTTTTCCCAAAGGGCTGGCGCATTCAGTAATTACTTCATGCGCCAGCCCGTTATGATATCGTCCCATAGGGCATTATGAACCTGATAAGGGACAAATAAGGGAAAAGGGACCGTCTGATACATGGAATGACTGCTGCAATACTGACACAGCGTGTCATTCCCGTTCTGCATTCTTACGGTAAATAATATTCAGTCCTTTCAATGTAAGTTCATTATCGTAAATCACTTTATGTTTACAATGCGGTACAATAATGCCTGCAAATCCCCCTGTGACCACCACTTCTGCCCCGTATCCCAATTCTTCCCGGATACGTTCAATGATTCCGTCTATACATGCTGCCTGCCCTATAACGATACCGCTTTTCATACAGTCTATCGTATTCCTGCCCACTACCTTCCTGGGCGCTTCGAGGCTGATTCGCGGAAGCTGTGAGGTCTGGTTCACCAACGAGTCCAAAGAGACCTTGACTCCGGGCAGAATCATCCCGCCCACATAATTTCTCTTCTCATCCACCACACTGATGGTAGTCGCCGTAGCCATGTCAATCATAATCAATGGCGCGCCGTAATACTGCAGCCCCGCAACCGCATTGACAATCAAATCCGCACCTACCTGCGCCGGATTATCCATCAGAATGTTCAGCCCGGTTTTAACGCCCGGGCCTACCAATAGCGGGGTGATGCGGAACAATTTTTCCATTGCTGCCCTTACCACATTATTAAGGGGCGGCACAACAGAGGCTATAATGCAGCCGGTAATGTTCTTCCTCTCAATATGGTACAGTTCAAGCAGAATTTTAAATTCCACCATATATTCCAATTCTGTTTTGGATATATCCGTGGATACTCTTTCCACAAAATATATTTTTTCCTGCCGCATACACCCGATCACAATATTTGTATTTCCAATATCCACTGCCAAAATCATCTTTTCATCACATTCCTTTCCCGCTGTCCGCGTGCCGACGGTCCGGAACCGTTCAAGTTGTCCGGTTCTTGATGTATTTATAGAAAGCAGCCGCTGCCGGACTTTTGCCTCTGCCCTTATCCGAGACAATCTGTATAGAACGCCCGGCAGCACACAGCTTACAGGAAGCTGCACCAGATTTCCTTTTTCCAGGGATGGCCGGGCAAGCACTTCCGGAACAAATCCGACTCCCAGATTATTTTCAAGCAATGGCAGCATCAGGTCTGACGTAGCCACTTCCATATCCAGTTCAATATCCATTTTATGTTCCAGGAAAAAGTTGCGGTATAGCTCATAGGTGGCACTTCCTCTGCCCAGACCGACCCAGGCGCACCCTTCCACGTCTTTCAGTTCAAGTTCCTTCTCGCACAGATGCCGATATTGTGTTCCGCCAACCAGTATCTCTTTAAAATCCAATACTTTTTCACAGAGGAACCCCTTCGGTGTTTCAAAGGGTGTGGTGATAACTGCAAAATCCAGTTTTCCGCTAATAAGGTGTCGGATTGTTTCCGGAGTTGTATGATTATGGATCTTGATTCTGATTGCCGGATATTCCGTCTTAAAGTCATGCAATACACATAACAGAAACAGATGCAGCGCCGTCTCGGTGGCTCCGATTTCCACTGTGCCTCCGCCCGAAGCCTCCTGTCCCTTTATCTCTTCCTGGGCATTCAGCAGATGCCGATATGCAATTTCCACATGAGAGTAAAGCCGCTCTCCTTCCGCTGTCAGACTGACGCCTCTTGCCTCCCGGACAAACAATCTGCAGTTCAGTTGCGATTCCAACAGCTTCATAACCCGGGTCACATTGGGCTGATTACTTCCCAAAGCTGCAGCCGCCTTCGTAATATTCCCATATTTCGCCACAAAATAAAATATCTTATAGTACTCAAAGTTGACATCCATATCTTATTGATATTTCTCCAATATATTATATGTATTTTTCATATCTCCCAAATTGTATTATAATACAATTCTGAAAAATATGTAAAATCAAATTCAGAAAGGATGCAAAATCAAATGAACAAGGATTTGACAATCGGAAAGCCGGAAACAGTACTATGGCAATTCTGCCTCCCGTTGTTTGGCAGCATTGTCTTTCAGCAGCTTTACAATATAGCAGACAGCCTTGTAGCCGGGAAATTCATCGGTGAAAACGCTTTGGCCGCAGTTGGAAACAGCTATGAAATTACGCTGATTTTCATCGCCTTTGCATTCGGCTGCAACATGGGATGCTCTGTTATCGTCTCACAGCTGTTCGGGGCCAAAAAGTATGTTCAGCTGAAAACTGCCGTAACCACTGCCTGCATATTCAGCGCGGTTCTCTGTGCCATGCTGATGCTTACGGGTATCCTGGCCTGCGACTCCCTTCTGCTGCTCATCCGCACACCGGGAGAAGTCTTCGCAGACTCAAAATTATATCTGGATATCTATATATGGGGGCTTCCGTTTGTCTTTTTTTACAACATCGCAACCGGTATCTTCTCGGCCCTGGGAGATTCCAGAACACCATTTTACTTTCTGGCCGCTTCCTCCACATCCAATATTGCGGTGGATATCCTGTTCGTAACAACACTGAATATGGGGGTCTCGGGTGTGGCATGGGCTACCTTTCTCTGTCAGGGCATCAGCTGTATCCTGGCTGTTTTGACCATATGGCGACGGCTGATGCATATCGGCACACCGGAAAAAACAGCCCTGTTCGATTGGGAAATACTGAAAAAAATCATGGTTATTGCCATCCCGAGTATATTACAGCAAAGCTTTATATCCGTGGGAAATATTCTGATTCAAAGTGTCATCAACGGTTTCGGTCCCTCCGTAATGGCCGGATATTCCGCCGCGGTAAAGCTGAATAATCTGGTCATTACCTCCTTCACGACAATCGGAAACGGAATTTCAAACTTTACTGCACAGAATATCGGTGCGCGGCAATATGGAAGGGTCAAAGAATGCTTTCGTGCCGGTCTGAAAATAGTCTGGTGCCTGTGCGTTCCGTTCTGCCTTTTGTATATATTTCCCGGGAGATACTTATTGATGCTGTTTCTAAAACAGAATTCAGAGGCGGCAATCATAACAGGCAGACAATTTTTGCGGATACTCTCTCCATTCTACTTCGCGGTATCCGCAAAGTTAGTAGCGGACGGCATCCTCAGGGGCGCAGGCGCAATGGGGCAGTTTATGGCCGCCACCTTCACAGACCTGATACTGCGCGTGCTTCTGGCCTTTTTACTCTCCGGGCTGACCCAATCCGCCGCAGGTATATGGTGCGCCTGGCCCATAGGCTGGACAACTGCCATGATGCTTTCCGTTTTCTTTTATCGTAGAAAATTCCCAGTCGTCCGTACTTGATGCCCGTGCCGGGGCAGAAGAAGCGATGGGACGACGTCCCCTGCCATAGCGGCACGGTGTACGGACGGTAAGTACCGAAGCGCTTAATCTTCTCTGCAGTACTTTGCGGCGGCAGTCTCATACAAATCATTGCCTGCCGAATCCATAACCACGATTACCGGAAAATCTTTTACCTCCAGCTTTCGGATTGCTTCCGTCCCCAGGTCATCATAGGCAATTACCTCAGATGCGAGAATAGAGCGGGAAAGCAATGCGCCTGCCCCTCCCACCGCCGCAAAGTAGACCGCGCCGTTTCGTATGACGGCTTCCTTCACAGCCTGGTTTCTCCTGCCCTTTCCAATCATTCCCTTCAGCCCCATATCCAGAAGCGTCGGTGCATACTTATCCATGCGGCTCGCCGTAGTAGGACCTGCCGACCCGATCACCTTTCCTTCTCTTGCGGGAGAAGGTCCCATATAATAAATCACATTATTCCGCATATCCACTGGCAGCTCCCCATGAGCGGCGGCTGCCTCATACATTCTTTTATGTGCGGCATCCCTGGCCGTGTAGATCGTTCCGGTCAGGTATACATAGTCGCCGGCACGAAGGGAAACGGCTGTTTCGCCTGTCAGCGGCACCGTAATATGTCTGTCCATTCCAAAGCCTCCATAACTTGTCTCGTCCCAAATAACGGTTTCTACAGAATTCTTACTGCGTGCCGGTTCACATGGCAGCACATGTTGACTGCTACCGGCAGGCCCGCAATATGCGTGGGATAGGTATTGATGTTGACTGCCAGCGCCGTAACCGTACCTCCCAATCCCCCGGGACCGATTCCGGAACGGTTAATCTGCTCCAATATTTCCTTTTCAAGTTCACATACATATGCAATTTCAGAGCGTTTGTTTACAGGGCGCGTAAGTGCTTCCTTGGCCATCAGCGCACATTTTTCAAAAGTACCGCCGATTCCCACTCCCACCACCAACGGGGGACAGGCGTTTGGCCCTGCCTCCTTCACTGCCGTCACCACGGCATTTTTGACTCCCTCAATTCCGTCTGCCGGCTTAAGCATGAAAACTCTGCTCATATTCTCACTTCCGAAGCCCTTAGGCGCCACCGTTATCTTAACGTTCTCCCCCGGCACTATGGAATAGTGTATTACCGCAGGTGTGTTGTCCCTGGTATTTTCCCTGTAAATCGGGTCTTTCACTACGGATTTTCTCAGAAAACCCTCCTGATATCCCTGACGGACGCCTTCTTGGACGGCATCCTCCAGGCTTCCATCCACAAAATGTACATCCTGCCCGATTTCCATAAATACAACCGCCATACCGGTATCCTGACATATGGGAATCATATCCTCCCCGGCTATCCCAGCATTCTCCTGCAGCTGTTTCAGTATCTGTTTCCCAAGCGGAGACGCTTCCACGTCCACAGCCTTATCCATTGCCTCCGCCATATCTGCTGACAGGAAATGATTTGCCTCAATGCACATTTCCTTCACCGATTCAGTAACCTTGCCGACACTCAAACTTCTCATTTTTACTCCTCTTTATCCCGTAATCTCTCTCTTTACAGCTTCCAGCTCTTCCTGGGTGCATTTTCCCGGAATCCAGTTAATCTTCTGCCCGTCATTGTGATACCTTGGAATCATGTGAAGATGAAAATGCGGCACCGTCTGTCCTGCTGCTTCCCCATTATTCTGCACCAGATTCATGCCGTCACAGTGAAGCTTCTGCGTCATTTTTACTGCCATCCGCTTGGCCAGAACCAATACCCCGGAAGCCGTCTCTTCCGAAATCTCAAAAATATCGGCTGCATGCTCCTTGGGCAGAATCAGGGCGTGCCCTTTCGTCGCAGGACCCAGGTCCAGAATAACGCGAAACTGGTCGTCCTCATACAAAGTCCTGGACGGAATCTCTCCGTTCGCAATCTTGCAGAAAATACAATCTTCTTTCTTCAACCTTCCTACCTCCAAATCTCCCGAATTAATGTTCCTCAAAAACAAAGACCTGATCCAGCATCCTTAAAACGCCGAAATCTCCCTTTGCTTTCATAACCCCCGACATAAATGCTCTCTGGAAAGTCATCCTGCCGTTAACGATATCTTCCATTGCCGATTTTTCAAGCTGCATTTCCGCTTCCGGCTTTTCCGCTGTACCGTAACCGCACTCCAGCCGTGCGCCGTTTATGGACAATATCAGCTTTTTCTTCTTCTCGCCAATGCCTATGGCATATTCGGCACGGAATCCCGCCTTAGGCCTGAACGCCTTCTTCAGTGCCGCAAGATACTCTTCTTCGTTTTCCTGCTCCTCTTCCGTGAGCATATCACGGAAGAGACTGGTCAGTTCCTGGATGTCCTGCTTCTGCCTCTGTACATAGCTGTCATCCGATACATACTGAGACAGCTGTTCCGTTTCCTGCGGTGTCAGATTCGTGCTTTTCGGTACCGCGATCTTCTGCTTCACCGCCTGATTGCTGGCCGGGAAACAGGCAATGTGCTGATTGATGGAGCGATACATATTCTCGGCTTTCTTTTCTATGATTCGGATATACTGTTCATTCATTTCCAGCATAACCGTATTTTCTATATAGCCGCAGATACCGCTGCAGGGCAGTCCTCCAAGGATTTCCCATGCTGTGGACAGATTCAGTTTTGCCTCCCGCTCCCCATATGTGGTGGACATAACCACCGGGCACATATAAATTCCGGCTATTTTCTCCTTATCCCCAAACAGCCAGCATGCATCCAGAAACTGCTGCATATATCCGCCGATGCCATACCACTCCACTGTAGTCGCAAGTATAACCCCATCCGCATCCTTCAGCGTCTGAGGCAGTGTTGCAATTGTATTCTTGCTTTCATATAAATTATATCTTGTGACATTGACCCTGAGTTCTTCCAGAATCTCCTGCATTTTATTGATGACAAACAGGGTGGGGTCATCAATAATCCCTCTTCCTCCATAATAAATGTTAATATTCAAGTCAACACCTCACCAATTCTTTTCTGTTTTCACGCACGCACATCTACCTTACCACCAATGGTTGCAGGCTTATGAAAATTCTTTCCTCTGTCTGCTGTTCTGTAAAAAGCACATGACGGCTGCAGCCAGGAAGCCTGTCAGCAAACCTCCCACATGGGCAGCATTGTCAATATTCTGCCCGGTAAATCCGCTGTAAAGAGAGTACAAAATCATAAGCAGTACCCTGGCAGGCGTCACATTCTCCATCTTCCTGCCCGAAAACAGCACCATGGCAAGCAGAACGCCGTCCAGGCCGAATATGGCCCCACTGGCCCCCACCGAAACAGCAATATCATTATTCACCACTTTCACCAACAGCGAAAGCAAGTTTCCTCCAATCCCTGAAACCAGGTACAGCAGTGCGTATCTGACATGTCCCACCTCTTTTTCAATCATGGAACCCAGAAAAAATAAAATCAGCATATTGTTAAAAAGATGGCTCAACCCGCTATGGAGAAACATTGCCCATAAAATCCGGCCATACTCTTTGTTTATCAGTATGAAAAAAACATCCAGACTCCCCCTCCTGTACAATAGTTCTCCCGTAAAACTGCACAGAATATATACCAATGCATTTATCGTCACCAGTACCGTGCTTACTATGGGCTGATCCTTACAAGTTTTCAACGGCTCCCATCCTCCTGCCCTGCTTTCAGTATCAGCCCAATTCTATCATATATCTGCTCTTTTTTCAATCAAAACACAACTCAGCGAAAAATGAAAGCTACCTTCCCGCATTTTATTTCGTCTCCCTCCTCCAGCTTTTTCTTTTCATACGGCTGCATTCTCACACCGTTCTTAAAAGTACCGTTTGTAGAATTCAAATCTTCCAGATAAAACCTGCCGTCTGCATTTGTTATACGGGCATGAATCCTGCTGACAGAGTTGTCTTCCAACACCAGATCCACTTCCCCTTTTTTCTTTCCGATGGACAATGCTGTCTTTTCAAGGCCTGCCAGCAGCCTGCCTTCCGGTGTAAGCAGTCTGTGCGCCCTTTCTTCCAGTTCCGGCCGTTCCTCAATGTAAACCGTCTGTCCATATGCACTTTTCTCGTAGGTTGTTTCCTCTGCCACGGCATAGCCTGCCATTGCCTGGTGTATATTTCTCCTGTACGCCTCCCGCTCTTTCCTGTTCTGATTCCGCTTCCTTTCCAGTATATTGAAGATACCCTTCCTTCCCTCTCTGGACGTTTTTTGTGTTTCCTCTGTTTCATTCGTCTCAGAACCGTTTATGGCTGCGGCCGTCTCACCCGTCTCACCGTCTTCTACCACCTTTTCTTCCAATACGGTACACACCAGCTCCGGCATCTTCACCTCCTCCAGACACCCGACATCCTCAAAAATCTGTGACTGCAGATAAACCTCCCCATTGCGTTCCAGCCGCTCATACATACGATATACGCAATCCACCAATACCTCATCGTCATAGTCAATATGTTCTACCCAGAACTCCATCAGTTTCATGAAGCTGGAGTCTCCTTCATAATACGGAATATACAGGAATGAGAACACATTGTTTTCCAAATCCTGAAAGATCTGTTCAGGAAACCATAAAATATTATTCATGTCCAGAAGAAAACGTCCCAGTTCCTGCTGCAGCTGCTTTAAACTCCATATGAAATCTCTTACCCACTCCCTCGAAATGCTTCTGTTTCCATACAGAAGAGCCAGATTCTGTTTAGACGAGATATTATAATAAAGATAGGCAATTCCGTTGATATAACGTAAGCTGCAGGGCAGCAGCCCCTTAATCTGACATCTTCCCAGAATACAGTATTGGTATTTCCTTTCTTCCGGTATTTTATCCAGCTTTATTCGTTCATAATTGCTGTTTAAGCTTCGCACAAACTCAATGTTCAGCATCCATATCTCCTCATCTTTCTACAGCCTTTTGAAACTTATGGCACATCCTGATAAATGTCACCGCTGCCAGACGATTGTATCCATACTCCGCCTGCACGCCCCATGTATTTCCCGATTTCCAGTAGTTCAACCCTGCAAAGGGAAATGAAAGATATCCTTCCCCCTTCACGAAAAAACGGTTCTTCTCCAATGATGCATTCAATGTCCGGAACCTCCATACCACATATTTATCCCGGTAAATCTCAGACATCCGTTTCTGCACTTTGTTCTCCAGTTCCGCCGTATCTGCTGCTTCGGCAAGGCTTCCCCATAAAGCAGCCGCCCCCAAATCCTGTTCCAGCAGACACCGATTATACTGAAACAGCATCATATAAACCACAAAAAGAATCGAACCCATCACAATCGGAATGATCAGCGCGGCTTCCACCGTCATGTAAGCACTTACTCTTTTCATCTTGCCTCCTCCCATCCGTTATATTATCAACCACGCAGCTGTCAGAAACGGCAGAAACGGTATTCTTGTATTTTTGCCGGCTTTCCGCAATACCAGAAGCACCAGAGATACGGCTGCCGCCAAAACCAGGCTGATTCCCAATATCAGAAGCCCCTCACCGGCATCTGACAAGATTCCCAAAAACAGCATCACGATTCCGTCGCAATAACCGGCTTTCCTGGTAACAAAAGCCGTAATCAGAAGAAAAATTCCCGGCAATAATCCTTTCAGCATATCCATGTATGCTCCCTGTCGGCACACAATTGCCGTTACCGCCAGCAATCCCCCCGGTACAAGCATCCATACCGGTACATTACATTTTCTCAAATCCATGATACTGATGCACAAAAGCCAGACCGTCGTCAGAAGCATAATCCACATGAATACCACCTCTCCTTTCTTTCATTCCCCGCATCGGCTGCATGGCCTGTAGCCCTCTTCCAGGGCATGTTCCAGGGCCATTTCACGCACGGTTCTCTTTAATCCGGAGCATTCCCTTCTATAGTGATAATGCTTTCCTTCCTCAGTAATGTAATACATGATTGGCGGGCTTCCTTTTACGCAAATGGAACAGGGATAATATTTCCCGCCGTTCTGATTCCTTTCCCAGCTGACCGCGGAAACAGGGATCGGCCTCTCTGAAAGCGTCAGGTAAGTGCAGCTTCTTATCGGATGGTATACCGTTCCCGTCTCAGTGACATAGACTATCTTCCCTTTTTCCGTGCCATCCGCCGTTTCGTCGCCCGGCAGCCGATACCCGTTCCAAATATGCGAATAATATCGATTGGCCATCCTGAAGGAGCCAAATCCCATAAGGCTGCTCCAGGACGACACTGCATACGTGGCCACAATACTGATTTCATCTTCGGGTCCGAATATTCTGCTCTCCCAGAATTGAAGTCCCTCCGCACCGTTCGTAATCGGCGAACGGTCCAGATACTCCTTTCCCGCGGAGCGAATCATCTCCCGTTTCACAAATGTAGAAGAAAGCGCCACTCCTGCCAGCTCCTTCCACCAGCCATCCTCCTGCTCCCCGTTCTGCGGCTGTTCACCGCTGTCGGCCGCATACCCGTATACGGAAAGCCTGCTTCCAATCTGCCACAAAGACAATTGCAGATTGCCGTGCAGCCGAATCATCTCTATGGCACAGCCCAGATTCAGAAAAAAGAAGAGAAACAGCGGCAGTACAATAGAAGCTTCAACCGTCATTCCGGCATGGAGAGGTTTGAAAAAGAAGGTAAACAGTGATATCCCCTTTATGGGATGAAATAAGACGAAAGGCCTGCCTTGGCAGCCTTCCCTGGAAGACTTCGGATTCCGGGCCGAATCCGAAAAATTGTTTTGACAGGTCGGAGAAGGTTTCTTTTTCCTCAGTTTGTTTAAGATTGCACCATCCCATAAAGAAGACATCACTGTTCACCTCGCTTTTTCCTCAATGATAACTTTTCTGCCTGATTATCTCATATTGAAAGCCATATCTGCTTCCCACCCTGATATACGCCTCCACGGCATCATAACAGCCGTCCAGCCTGAATGCCGCATTTCCGGGTGTCTTCCGTATATCTGCCTCCACCATGTTCATGGCCCGGGCCGTAAGCGTGTCCGTGTCCGTAAGCATCATAAAGATCCTCAGGTAATCCTTGTAAGCCAGTCCGCCGCCATCCTGCGTCTGATCCTTCAAATCCCCTTCCAGTGCCGCAGAAAGGCTGTAATGCCAGCTTCTGTCATCCTTTATCAGCGGAACCTTTCCCCCTGCCAGCAGGGATTTGATATCATATATACTCTCCGCATATGCCCAGGCCAGTAAAATTGCCCCCTCTACAATGGGAATCAGTTGGGGCTGCAAGATCATTACACAGGCTATTTGCGCCGCCACCTTTATCTCTCCCCGTTTTGTATCATTGGACAGCAGGTACATGGCATTTGCAGCTTCCCTGAGCGCACACAGCCGGTTTGCCACACTCCGCAGATTTTCCATGTCGCTGTCTTTTCCGGCAATCAAATATTCAACCTGATAACGCAGGGCATCCTCCTCGTATTCCGTCCCGTACCTTCCCATATATTGCAGCAAATATTCCTGAAAGATAAATTTCTCCACAAGTTCTTCCGCATCGGTCCCAGTCCCTGATTCCATATTTCCCCTGTTTACCTGGCCCCGCTGCATTCTGCCCATAATCAGATTTTCCGTATATATGGCATTTTGAGACAGTTCCGCCTCCTTTTCGGTAACCAGCTTCAGTATCCCCTGTTTCTTCTTATTTTCAAGCTCCCGGGTAGGATTATCAATTTCGATATCCTCAAATTCTTCAATCTGCGCATCATATTCCTGTTTCTGTTCCTCTTCCTTCCCCTCCTCAAGCCCGTTTACCTCTATGGTCTCCATCCATCCCTGAACATCTTCCAATATATTCAGTCCCACGTCTGCCTTGATTGCCTCCACAGCACAACGGCGGAATACCGCCCCCCGTTCATCTGTCAGGATGGATATCTTCTGCAGTTGGGCCTGCTCCAGCCCAAGTCCCAGATAATCCCTGTAAAGATAATCCGACAGAAAAACATCCTCATAATTTAAATTCTTCTTCAAATACTTCTGAAGATGCTCCTCCGTGTTTACCTTACTGCACAGGGCGGTACCATAGGAGGCGTCAATAGCAAACAGATTATACTGCCGCATCAGTTCACGGTGATATTCCGCCATGATGCTCTGTAAACCGATATCCGTCACAATTTCCGCTTCCAGCCTGGCACCGTTTCTGCGCGCTCCGTCTATCAGGGCCAGGAACAGGGAGAGAATAACCATCAGGCACAGCGCAAGGTACACTGTCAGATATGCATTATATGATTGTACCGTATCATCCCGGCCGTACCTTTTATAAAACAAATTTTCCCTGTCTTTCATTTTACCCCCACCTGCCTCAGAGCGAACGTATTCCGCCGGCATCCAAGGCAGACACTCAATCAATGGTTTCTCCTGTCCTTACACTTTGTTTGACTGTGTTGTGATTTTCTTGAAGATCGTGTTGGCAACCTGGGTAATCTGACTTTTAAAAAGAATCACCAGACTTACAAGAACTACAATGATCAGAATGATTTCCACAGTCCCCATCCCCTCTTCTTCCGTAAAGAACTCTCTCATGCCTTTCAGACAATCCATAATTCCCTCTCTTTCCGCTGCGTGTGCAGCAATCCATTTTAAGCAAAGTGCCGGTAAATATTGATGCCAAAACCCTCCGTATATCTGCCTGTCCAATGTCGCCCCACATCCGTGGGGATTCTCGGTGTCTCTTTTAATCGCCAGGTGTATGTCTAAATGTCGCCCCACATCCGTGGGGATTCTACATGGCGAAAGCCTACATATTCGACATGGCCGGTATCATGATAATTGCCATGACAACCGCCAGCATCAGAACCATCGGCACAAGAAGCTTCGTCCCCGCCTCCTCCCCCAGCTTTTTACTCTGCTGCAGCCGCTCAGCCGCGGATTTATCCGCCTCTTCACGCAGCCGCTCCAAAAGTGTGCTGTTTCCCCGCTTCAGATTCTGTGTCAGCAGAGCGCTCAGCCTGATGTACTCCTGCAGCCCTGTCCGTCTTCCGAAATGCTCATATGACAGGCCCTCGGAGACGCCGGAATGCAGTTCACGGCATGTATACAATATTTCTTCATAAGCCGGCGACCTTTTGTTTCCATTCCGGCACTTTGCTTCATAATCACCGGCAAGCTTCTGAAAAGTCCCTCTGACCGTCATGCCGGCTCCCACATATAATACCAGTTTATGTACAATTTCAGCATATTCCCTGTGCAGAATCTTCTGTCGCTTCTCCAGCTGTCCATGCAGGTCCCTGTCTAATAAGAAAAATATCATGACCGCTGCCGCCACTGCCGCTGCCCATAAAAGCAGGCTCTTATCCTCCACCGCCTGTCTCCATATGATGTCTTCTCCCCGCCACTGCGCGGGCAGCGTCCATTCCGCAAGGCTCACACTTTCCCCCTGAGATTTCTTCAGCATTTCTTCCAGCTCCCGGTAAGCCAGTTCATCTTCCGTCAATTCGGGCGGCATCAGTCTCACCGTCAGTTTCTGCACACGCTCTCGCCCTCCATAGCTCACATGGGCAGTCAAAGTTACTTCCGCTGCCTCTTCCACCGAAAACACCTGGCCCTCACTGCTTAAAAGCCCCGGATTATCGCTTTCCCAATTCACAGAAACCGGAAAACCGTCATACGTTTCCTCCAAAACCAAATCGGATGTCACATTGTCCAGGCTGTCGTTTTTACCTGCCATATATTGGGGAAGCTTCTCCAGAAATTCGTCCACAAGGGCATCGGCCTCCTCCCCTGTCAGCAACAGCGCCTCCACCTCTATCTTAAAATCCATCTGTTTCTCCCCGTACCCTGCCGTGAGGTTGATTTCCCTGTTCCCCTCCTCATATCCGCTTCTTGTTATGGACCTGTCTTCGCCCAGAATAATTCCGCTTTCCGCATTGAATCTGGCCGCTGCGCCCAACAGCGCTCCCGCAAATATCACCGCTAGTCCCACTGCCCCCTTTTTCACATAATAATCCGTCTTCACATACTCGGCCGGTTCCCCGGGATGCAGCTGGCGTAAATCCTTTTCCACCTGGGGCGATGAGAAACGCCCGGGAAAGCATCGGCATATCCTCTTGTAAAGATACATTGCCATTTTATAAAAAGGTTTCAGCAACGCAGCCGTTTCCGCCCCTGCATCTTCCTTTCCTGCCAGACACAGAAGCAGGACAAAGCATATCACTGTCATTAATGTAATCCAGTACAGTTTTTCCACCTCCCCTACGCCATTTCCGCCGTAATTCCCTTCATAATCAATTCTCCCAGCAGATAGGCTCCCAGATATACCCCCAGGCATCCTGTCATAATGGCTGCCCCTGCCAGGTTGTGATACAGCGAGTCAAAATACCCTCTGTTCCCAATGTCAATGTAAAGCAATATTCCAAAGGGCATTGCCTTCATGATCATAAGCTCCATCTTTTTACCCCCCAGAAGTATCTGTATCTCCTGTTTCAATTCGATCTGCCTTCCTATCTGATAGGCAGAACTCCTGATAACCTCCGCCATATTGCCGCCGTTTCTCTTTACAAGTGCAAATATCTGCGCAAACTGTGCAATTTCCTCGCAGCAGCTCCTCACTGCCAGGTCCTCCAGCAGTTCCTCCAGGGCAATGTTTATTTTCAGCCCTCTCTTAATATAATTGAGTTCCCCGCAGATCAGAGCATCCTCCCCATACATCAGAGCCATATCCTGTCTGCATTCCATAAACGCGTTTTCAACGGAATAACCTGCCTGCAGCAGCGTGGCAACCGACAATATACACTCCCGGAACTGCCCGGACAGTTCTTCCCGCACTGTCTCTGCCTTTCTGTGCCCTATTCGAATAAACGCCAAAATCCCTATTGCGGAAAGCGGAATGACCGCCAGAAAGCTCCTGTAGAAAAAATAGGCAAGAACTGCGCTGATTCCCCCGCAGCACAATATGGCTCCCGCTTTTTCTCCTCCCTTCCAGCAATACCTATGATAGTCCCGCCGTTTTAAGCTTGTGTCCATGTATCAGTTCTCCTTTCTTCTGCAATGAGCCGATCACATTTCCCTCCCCGTCCTCCCCCGTCTCCTCAAAGACAAATAACGGATTCAGCAGTATTTCATCGTTTTTATAACCTGTCAGTTCCACTATTTCCAACACTTTTCTGGATTTGTCGCGCAGCCTTCCGAGATGCACGATAATGTCTACGCCTGATGCAATCTGCTGCCTGATTGCCGCCAACGGCAGCTCCATTCCCATCAGCACCATATTTTCCAGCCTGGCCAGCATATCACGTCCGCTGTTGGCATGCCCCGTGGACATACTGCCGTCATGTCCGGTATTCAGACATTGAAGCATATCGATCGCCTCCGCCCCCCGCACCTCCCCCACCACAATTCTGTCAGGCCTCATACGCAGAGACGATTTGATCAGATCCCGAATGGTAATCTCATTGCAGCCCTCCACATTGCTGTTGCGGGTCTCCAGCCGCACCAGATTGGGAAGTCCCTGCAGCTGCAGTTCCGCGCTGTCTTCAATGGTAATCACTCTCTCCTCCGTCGGAATATACTGGGACAGTACATTCAGAAATGTAGTTTTTCCGCTTCCCGTCCCGCCGCTGATGAATATATTGTATTTTGCCTTCACCAGCACCTTCAGGAAATCCGCGGCTTCGGCTGAAACAGAACCGATTTGAAGCAGGCGCTCCATCGTGACAGGCTTGTCGGGAAAGCGCCTGATGGTAACGATCGGCCCGTTCAGCGCAACCGGATTCATGACAATATTGACTCTGGAACCGTTGGGCAGCCTGGCATCCACAATGGGCGACGCCTCGTTCACCACACGATTGCAGCCTGCCACAATCTGCTGTATGACATCCTGCAGCTTCTCCGTGGATTCAAATCCCGTCTCCAGCTCCCGCAGCTTTCCTCCCTGTTCCACAAAAATATGGTCCTTGCCGTTAATCATGATCTCCGTAACCGAGCTGTCATCCACGAATATCTGCAGAATATCCAGCCTGCGGAGCGAATCAAACAGTTCCTTTTTCAGCTTCCTGCGCACCTCCACCGGATAGACCGCCAACCCCTCCTGTTCCAGCATAACTTCGTCTATGGTGTCTTCCACCTCTGCATCCGTAAAATCTTTGACAAAATCCATTTTTTCCTGCACCCGGTTACGCAGTTCCTTTTTCAATTCTGCATATTCCATCTCTCTTCCTTTCCATACTCCTCGATTTCCTGAATCAACCCTTTCACCAGGTCTGCCAGGTCTCCCTTCGTCAGCTGCTCCAGTTCCTCCGGCAGCCTCCGAATGTGCGAGAGCGACAGGCGCCTCGTCTTTCCGAGTACATCCCCATACTCATACAGCGCAAGAACCTGCTCATACTGAATCAGCTTTCCCCGGGCAATTCTGTCCTCCCTCGTCAGCGTATATACCCTGGTACACAGGCGGAGGATTTCAAACAGTCCCTGCATACTTTCACTCAGATCCAGAATGACATATTCGTATTCTTCCAGCTCCTCAATCTTCTGCAGCAGTTCCAGCCACTCGGCCGCAGTGATTGTCAGCAGGTTCTGCCCCGATTTCATGGGCGGAATATAGGCAAGCCTCCCTCTGTGCTTCAGAATTGTCTGCAGCCTCAGTCTGAATTTATCCTTCTGCGCATTGAGAAAATAGAGTAAATCCGCCATGTCCAGCGTCTGCATATCCGGCAGCAGCTCCGAACTCCCCGCATAATGTTCGAAATTCAGGTAAAGCGTAGAATGCTTTTCTGCCAGGAGCAGGCTCATTGTGACGGCAAAGGAAGTCTGCATGCACCTCCTTACCGGAGAATAGTTCCCGATAAACACGGTCCTGCGGTTGGTTCTGAGTACGGGAAGCTGTACGTCCGCAATCTCCATATAGATACCAAGCAGCTGCTTTACAATTTCTTCCGCCTCCTGATACTTGTCCACGTAAAACAGATTTTCCCACTTCATCACACCGCTTTCGTTCAGAATCACAAAGCGTTTCGGGCACAGAGCCTGCAGTTCCGGCCCGTAATCCGACTCGGATACCACCAGCATTTCCATTTCCTGCTTCTCCATGGAGATCAGGTCCTGCACATCCGTATAGGTATGCAGCTCCCAGGGCAGGTTTTTCCGCTTTTTCATAAATTCGGTCATCAGCTGTGCATATTCTTCCTCCGTGTCACACAATACCATAACCTTACTGCTTTTCTCCCTCAATAGACACCTCCCAAATACAACAGTACACTAATCAGTACCGGGCCGGACAGGCATATCCCGGCAGACTTCTTCTCCGGTCCGGCTGTCTGGTAACGCTTCCACCTTCCGGTCAGCATCACATCCTCCATATATGCAGACAGATACCGTATCCTCTGTCCGAAAATATGTTTCCTCCACATTTTTACCGCTGAAATCATTGCCGCAATGAGCAAAGAACAAAATAAGAAAGTAAGAATTTTTTCGAAGGGCAGATATCCTGCCGCTGCGCCCAGAAGCTTTACGTCTCCCGCGCCCAGTCCCCCTATCTTAAAAAACGGATACAGCAGAGCCATAACCAGCGCCGCCTGCCCCACATAGAACAATACACCAAAAAGGCCATCATCCCACGCCTGCCATCCCATTCCCAGAAATGCCGCCAACAAAACCAGATAATTGGGAATTCTGTTATCCTTGTAATCATAACAACAGGCTGCCGTCAAAATAACACACAGAGCCGCCAATACACCATCTCCTTTTCTTTACTGTTTACCCGAACCGAAACAACGAGACGAAACATGTCTCACGAAATTACCTGAATCCCTGAACCGATTTGAACTGTCGGATTTGTCATGTCGTAAGTGAATTATATCCGCTGCCTTCCGAATTTGCAATAGGAAAGACGCAAAAAAATTCTTTTTGTAAAAAACCTACAAAAGTTTGTAAAATCCAATCCCGTAAAGCGCCAGAAGCCCAGGAAATCCAAGGATTCCGGATGTCAAAACAGTCGCCGCATTGATGCCTACGCCAGCAGAAATTCCCATCCTTTCCAATGCCATATTGATAAAATAAATTGCAATCGTACCCAGAATACCTCTCATCACAAAATTTATAATCTTCTCCACTGCGTCTCCTCCTGTATCCGTGCCTGCTTCCTATAGCATTCATATGCCTGTCAAAATAAAATATGCAGATTATCTATTTTTTCCAGAACTGGAATATTTTTCTTACGGCAGGTCTATACTTTTAACATAACAGTTTCACAGCAGGGAAAGGAGTGTTTTCATGAAAATATATTTTCGGCATAAAATCGGAACCGATGACATGACAGGCGTAGACTGTGCCCCCCTGACATTACAGGATTCCATAGAAAAAACCCGCCAGGCTCTGAATGACGCCTACGCGGGATTCGACAACGCAATAGAAGTCGATCTGATCGACAGCTACATTTATGAAATAAATTCTCTCCAGAGAAGATACAAGCATCTCACAGACCTGGCCGCCGCAGAAGCCTTCCCTGACAAGGATAATCTGGTACACAACTGCGTGAATTTACAGGTTATCAGTACTTGACATCCACAAATCCGCATCATCCTTTTGCAGGGCTTTGCTTTTTAACCCTGACAGCTATTTGATGGAGATAGGCGGTCAGAAAATTTCAACAAGGCTTAACGTACATCCGATCGCCGCAATTGCTCATATCCGATAACAGAAGATACCATGATAATCAGGACGGCAGAAACCGCACACAGAAAGAAATCAAAGGTCAACACTCTGCCCGGAAGTACAAAATCCTCCAAAAAACGTTCCAATACGGTCAATGGTTCATAGGCTATCGGTCCTCTGTAAACCACTGCCGCGGTTCCGCCGGGAATCTCCTTTATGCTGTACAGACGCAGAACGATGGAGAAAAAAAGCCAGGCTTCCGCGGCAACCACGGAAGCGGACTGGCTTTTGCAAAAGACGCTTATCATTGCTGTAACGGCCACATACGCCAGCGGCTGCAATGCCATAACAAAGAAAACAGTCAGAAATTCCGCCGCAGGCATCTGGGTATTGACTTTTCCGGTAGATAGAATCCTGGTGACAATATAGGCCCCATAGCCCGCCGAATAAAGGGAAAAAATAAAAATCATCTGGGCGCACAGGCGTGAAAAATAATACTTTCCCCTGCTGATACCGGCAGCCAACACATTCTGTACCGTCCGCATGGAAAAATCCTCTGCAATGACATAGGCAGTCAGAAGGATTGTTACAATGGAAAGCATCCTGGCGGTAGAATACAGGCATAGTACATACTCTATGGAGGGATATCTGTTAAGGCTTGATACATAGGTGCCTCTCAAAGCCATATACACGCTGTGGGCAATGAAAAACAGCCCCACACCCCAGGTCATCCAATAACATCTCATTTTCCGGAATTCAACACGAATCAGATTTCTCATATTCATTCCCCCTTAATCGATATCCCTTCTCAGGAAAATCAGATACGCCAATCCCAGGAAGAAAAAGCACATGAACAGGCACTGGCCAAACAATCCTGCAAATTCCACAGTCAGAATTCTCCGTTTCAGCACCATATCATACATATCCATTATGACAGGAAGAACGCCCCTGTAAAAAGGCAGAACATTCGTCAAAATATTTTCTCCCAAAAGCGTAAGCGCCCCCAAAATATATACCACCACCGCTTTTTTCACACATACGGCTATGAAAATAAAAAATGTCATATAGGTACACAACAAAATAATCACACCGAAATGATAGGCCAGCATCGCAGCCCCATAATCAGGATAGGGATAAAACGAATAACCGAAGTCCGGCATAAACCCGGAACGCAGACTGATACAGCAGACAAATTCCATTATGGAAACCAGATAGATGATAACGCCAACTGCCAGATAACAGCCAAGCTTTACAGTAAAATACTGCCTCCGGCTGACACCGCAGCTCAAAGTATTATACATGGTACCCTGATGCCGTTCCTGTGTGAAAAGCAAACCGGCAATGGGAGACAGAAAGAGAAGAATCGCCGTTCCTGCATTCCTCATGTAGGCAAAAGACGCCGTGTATCCGTATGCTGCCAGATCCATGGAATCCGTCCTTCCGGGTGCAAATCCAAATATGACCGCAAAAGCGGCAATCACTCCGAAAAACGCCCATAACGCTTTGTTATACTTCATTTTCAGCAGCTCATTTTGAAACAGTCTCCCCATTCTTTTCCAGCTCCCTCTCTTTCAGCAGCAACTCCACAAAATAAGTCTCCAGATTGATTCCTCTGCTTCTGCAAATGCTTCCTACTTCCTCCGCCGAAACCGTCTCCAAAAGCTTCCCTTTATGCAGAAATCCATACCGGGTAGCAATCTGGGCCATCTCTGCCAGATTATGGCTGCTGAAAAGGATTGTGATGCCCCGCTCATGGTTTAATTTCAGCACCAGCTCCCGAAGCTCCATGACGCCTATGGGATCCAGCCCGATAGTCGGTTCATCCAGAATAACAAACTCCGGGTTTCCCACCAGGGCGATGGCAATCCCAAGACGCTGCCGCATTCCCAGAGAAAATTTGCCGGCCTTTCTGTCTTTGACATCCGCCAGACCAACCAGCTCCAGCAGATCAGTCAGGGCCTTTGACGGATTTGACCCGAAATCCATCTCCAGATAGCGCCGCTGAATATCAAGATTCTGCAGGGCGGACATATTGGTGTAGACTGCCGGATGTTCGATAAGCGCCCCCATGTTCTTCCGCTTCTCCTGAAGGCCCTTCTCGGAGGACTCGCCAAACAGCTTCATACTGCCTGACGTAGGACGTATCAGCCCGCAGACCATGCGCATGAAAGTAGTCTTTCCTGCACCGTTCGCCCCCACAAATCCAAAAATATCACCCTTATGAATGGACAGAGAGACATTGTTCACCGCACATACATTGCGATACCGTTTTACCAGATCTTTTGTTTCCAGAATACTCTCCATATTATTTCTCCGCTTCATAAAAGATTCTTAAATACGCTATATCTAGGCAAGTATTCCCCTGTTCAGCCCCTGGTCGGCCAGATTCTCTGTCAAGGTATTCCGTCCATAAGTCAGGCCGGCATACACCGCCTGCGAATTATTCATCACAGGTCCCGCACCGTTCTGTCCCGCAATGCTCCGGTAAGCATCGCTCAGCGGTACAATAACACGCTTTATTTCGTCAAAAAGTCCGGACTCCCGGCGCTGCTCCCCCCGGGCCAGCCGCCTGAGGCAGAACATATAGAGCCGCTGCAGCGCAGGCGCCGGCTCATAGTTCAGATCCAGGGACTGCAGCAGTTCATTGAGACAGCCACGGGCATTCCTTACAGCCTCGTGAAAGCGTCTCTGCCCTTCCGGGGTGTCCGTTTCCTCCTGCTGCAGGGCCTCCTTCCCATCCTCCAGATAGCAAAGCAGCATCTCATACAGGATGACCACCAGTTCCGTAGGATTGGCCTGGGTAATCCGCAGTGTGAATTGTTGTTTGTCTTCTTTTTTCATCTACTATTTATCCCTCACAAAAAAACAACGGATTCCGGCTGACACACAGCCCGAATCCGCCCTTCCACCGATTCCCGTCCATGGATGCCGAAACTTACTGAAGCAGCTGCAGCACCTGGGAAGGCCTCTCGTTTGCCTGTGCCAACATGGATGTGGCCGCCTGGGTCATGACCTGATAGGTGGTATAATTGGTCATTTCCTCCGCCATATCCACGTCCATGATTCTGGAATAAGCAGCCGTCACATTTTCGGATGTAATGTCCAGGCTGTTGATGGTAGTTTCCAGCCTGTTCTGGTAAGCACCCAGACGTCCCCGTATGCTTGAAACAAACTGAATGGCGCCGTCAATCCTGCCGATTGCTTCCGTGGCCGCCTGTTCCGTGCTTACATTCAGGGTCCACACGCCCTGGCCGTCCTCTCCGTCTTTCACGTAATAATTGTTCAATCCCATCTCGCTCAGGGAGATCTTCGGAATATCCATTTCCAGAGTCTGTCCCTCGTTGGCGCCGACCTGTACCACCATGGGACCGATTCCCGTTGCGTCGATTACCAGCGGCTTATCGGCACCATTGACTTCCGTAATCTTAAGTTCTTTTACGGTATCCGGAAAATCCTCATTATTTGCAATGGCCCTGCTCAGGTCCAGTGTCATTTTAAAACCGTTTGCCCCCTCAACGCACAGCAGGTTATCCTTCATAGTCGCGGTAGCTCCCTCCGGGAAAGGACCTTCTCCTGCCTTGAAGTTCTTCACGCGGTATCTGTCGCTCTCATCCGTAGGCATGGGATTTTCCTCAATGATCAGTTCATCAATAGTATAAACGGCTGCGGTCACTTCCGTGGAATAGGAACTCACCTTCACATCCAGGTTTCCCTGCACATAACCCTTCAGCGAAAATTCCCCGTTCAGCAGCTTCTGCCCGTTGAATTCCGTAGACTCCGCTATCCTTGTAATCTCCTCTGTCAGCTGCTTCACCTCATCCTGTATGACAGCCCTGTCATTATCGGAATTCGGCCCGTTGGCAGCCTTAACCGCCAGCTCGTTCATCCTCTGCAGCATCTCGCTGATCTCGGACATGGCACCGTCTGCCGTCTCAATGATGGAGACACCGTCCCCCGCACTCTGGTTCGCCACAGACAGCCCCTCCAGCTGCGCGTTCATCCGCTTGGCCATGGCCAGCCCCGCCGGGTTATCCTTGGCGGAATTCACCTTCAGGCCTGACGAGAGACGTTCCAGCGACTTTGACAGCAGATTGTCGTTATTGGCAAGCTTGTTATTGGCAAGCATTGCGGATACATTGTAATTAATTCTCATATCTGTTCTCCTGTTTCGGCTCCTCCATGCATTTACGCCGCTGCATGGGAATATTCTTTTCTCCGGTTACGCTCCCGTTTCCTACGCGCTTTCGCCCTGCCGCACCACGGCCTGTAAAAATACCTTCGCCACACGGTAAAGCTCGGCGCTTTCCGTGGGAGTATGCTTTCCGGATTTGATCAGCTCCGGCATACGCTTTTCGGATGAAATGGTGGAAATATTACCCACATTCCAGCTGCCTTCCGCTTCCTTTCTAAAGTTATCGGCTATCTGCTGCAATTTCATTACCTCCACTTTTCCTTCCCCGAAAAGCATGCCGTGTACGGTTCCGTTGTTCAGGGTAAGCCTTGCCTGCAAATGCTCTTCCTGCGAAAGGTTCACACCGACGGTGACGGTTCCCTTCTCCTGACTTGCCCTGTCCAGTGTGAGATGAACTCTGGTCAGCCTGTCGCCCACATACATGGGCAGATAATATTCCTCACGCTTTGCCAGTGCCGCCGCAACCGTCAGCTGCTTGTGGTTCAGCTGCATCTGTTTCACATCCATGCTGCTGTCCGCCTCAGAGAAGGTTGCCTCCTCCACTGATTCCATGGAACTCTCGGTGATCTCGCCGTACTCCGTCACAAATTCTTCCATATTCTCCAGTTTCTTCCACAGAGCCGCCGAACCGGTTTCTTCCTGCGGTTCAGGCTCTTCGGCGGCAAGTTCGGGATTCGCCTTTCTCGCCAGCAGCGCCATGATATCCACCGGCTCCTTCTTCGCCGCCGGCCGATTTCTGTCACTGAATGCAAATATATTCTCCGTGCCGTAAGTCAGCGCCTGTGCCGCCATCAAATTGTCCGCACTGGAAGACAACTCACCTCTCTGCAGCATGGCGACGCTCTCCTGATCTGCGGCACTGACCGCCTGTCTCTGCTCTTCCAGCTGCGTCTTATTGTATTCCTTCGTCGCCTTTTCATCGGCTGACACTTCTGTCAGAACATCGTTTGCCGCCTTGACAAAGGCCTCTGCAACCGGTTCTGCCGCAATCCCCGGCTCCGCAGCCTGTCCTGCCGTCTGGGCGTTCTGCATGGCCGCCTGAACCTGAGAATTCTGTCCCGCCGTTCCTGCCTGCGCATTCTGCCCTGTTGTTCCTGTCTGCGCACTCTGCCCTGTTGTTCTTGTCTGGTCAGCCTGTTCGCCGGATTGCCGTGCTTCTTCGGCTTCCGCCGCAGCCGCGTTTGCCGCCCTGATATCTGCCACTGTTTTGACAAACGCCCTGGATATCTGCTCCGAGATGCTTTCCTCCTTTTTGGCCGGTTTCGGGATATTTCCCAGTTCATCCGGCACACGGATATCCAGGCTCTTCTTCCTGTTCTGCAGCGCCGACAAAAGATTGGAAAAATGCAGCTCTGCCTGGGAATTTACCAATGCTCCCACCGCAGCTCCCTCCGCCTTCTCGATCTGGCGCACCAGGCGGTAAATGCCGATATAGCTCTCCCGCTCCTCCGGTGTAATCTCGTTATTGCGTTCAAGCCCGTACAGGAAACGGCTGTAGCTCTCCGCCTCCTTCTTATATTCGGGCGGCAGCTCCCTGAAGTAAGCCTCCAGTTCCTCGATGCTCTTCTCCAGCGGGTTGAAGCCGTCTCTGATCATCTTCAGCGTTGCAGCCGGCGTCAGCTTCGCCAGTACATCCTGCACCTGTCTGTCGGCGGTTCTCACCGCTTCCACATTGGACATTGTCATTTCCATCTGGTTATAGCCCAGGATTCTGACTGCCCTGCGGTTCTCGTCCGTCAGCTCCAGTCCCAAGTCCTTCAGGATATGGTCCACGCTTGCAAAAGCCTTCTCAATGCTGTCGCCCATGTCGCTTCTGGGCGAAGTCATCAGCTTCTCGTAGCTTGCCTGCGCCTTCTCGTAATTATCCTGCAGCACCTTACCTTCATTGTAAATGGTTTCCAGGGATGCGCTGCCCTGCCCTTTGGCAAACATACCCAGCACGTCCGCGGGCAGGCCCGGCAGCTGGTCGGTCACATTGCTTACCTGACGGTAATTCTGATATTTTTCCACGGCCATGGAATCTCTCGGGAAATACTGCCCCGCCAATTCATACTCCGCCTGCTTCAGTGCCTCAATCAGCTCTTCCATGGGAGCCGTATCAATGGAAAAACCGCTTTTCAGCAGCCTGACATTCACCTCCGCCGTCATGCGCAGCCTGACTTCCTCCAGCTGCCTTCTGGCCGTGATATCCCCCACGCTGGCCTCCCAGAGCGCGCTGCTGTGATAATACTCCGAGACGGCATTTGCCTTTTCGTATAAATTTTCCTCCGTTGCCCCCAGGGAAGCATGCAGGGGATTCTTACCCTCCGCCACGGCGGCAGCCGCAGCCTCGCCGAAACGCTTCTCCGTCACCGGCAGCTCCAGATCCTGCAGCGCCTCCAGGCGATTCAGATTCTGCGCGGTGACCGGCAGTCCCCTGTCCAGCAGCCACGCCGCATTTTTACGGCTGTCCGCATTGACTTCCCTGCCGGACTGCCTGATAATCCTGTCAACCTGTTCCTGAAGCTCCCGGGAATTCTCTCCGCCCGCGCTCTGGGTATAATATCCGTGTACATCCTCGGCGTAAAATCTGGGTGCGGAAGCGCCCCTGCCCGCACCGCTGCTCTGGGCCAGGTAGAGATTCCAGATCTCCGCTTCCATCTCGTTATCTATCAGATAGCTGCGTGTGCCGTCGCTCACGGGCTGCAGCTGTGAGTTCATCTCCCACGCCCTGGATACCGCGGACAGGTTTTCCTTTGACAGCGGCACATCCGCCGCCCGGAAGCTGTCCAGCACTGCCCTGGCCAGAGTCTGGCTTCCCAGCGCCGAAGTCAGCGTGTCCACATCCATGTCGTCGGTGTATCCCACAATATTTTTCCCGGCGCGCACCAGCTCCGCCTTAATCTTATCCACAATTGTCACGGCCTCTTCGGGATCCATGCTGCCCAGGTCAAAACCTTCCTCCTGCATTTTCGCATAGTCCTCTTCCGAAAGCGTATGCGACATGACTGTCATATAATCCCGGCAAAGCCCCACGTCAATGTCGGCCGCCTCCTGCTGGAGTTCAATCAGGCTCTTCGCCTTCTCACCCCCCAGACCGGGGATATCAGACCTGCCGCCTCCGCCGAAGAATGCGGCAAAGGGCGTCTGCGCCGCTGCCATATGTTCCGCATGGGAACTGCGGCTTCTCTCCGCATGCCGCCGCTCCGCTTCCTTAATCGCCTGTTCCGTAAATGTAATCTTCAAAGTTTTGTTCTCCTATTCCAGTTCCGCTGCAGCCCGCTCCATACACTCTTACCGCAAAGGATTCCCGGCCGACAGGTCATCCGTCCGTGAATCCTTTGGTGTACTGTGCAGGCTGCTGCTGTTTTCCAGTTCCGCTACAGCCTGCTCTTCCGGCTTCCGCCGAATCCTGAATTTATAAAAAGGTGCAGGCGCATCAGCTGCACCTACACCTTTTATTTCGGTAAAACTCCCGGAAAACTTTACCTTGCGGACAGCCTTTAAAATACAAACACCGCTGCACCGTAGGGCGGTAAATCCAGGGAAATGGAAAATGCCTTGCCCTGGCAGGGAACCGCTTCCACAGGAATTTCCTTTGCAATCTCATTGCCCCAGCCGCCGAACCGCTCCTCGTCGCTGTTCAGCAGCAGTTTGTACTTCTTCCGCTTCGTGACGGTGGGGACAGGCACCCTGTAAGCCTCCCGTTTTATGGGCGTCATGTTCAGTACGAACAGCAGGCTGTTGGACCCTTTGGCGGATTTTCTCACAAAGGAGAAGACACTGTTCTCCCCGTCGTTTGCATTCATCCACTCGAAGCCGTCCCAGGAATCATCTATCTCATACATGGCAGGATATTTATTGTACAGTTTCAGCAGCTCCTTCACATACGCCTGAAGGCCCTGGTTGTTCTTTTCGCTCAGCAGGAACCAGTCAAGCTCTCTCTCCTCGCTCCACTCACGCTCCTGCCCGAAATCCTGTCCCATAAACAGCAGCTTCTTGCCGCTGTGGCCGAACATATATGTATAGCCCGCCCGCAGATTGGCATATTTATCTATCTGATATCCGGGCATTTTATTTACCATGGAGCATTTCAAATGCACCACCTCGTCATGGGACAGGGGCAGGATATATTTCTCCGCATTGTTATAGCTCATGGCAAAGGTCATGGAATTATGGCTGCCCTTCCGGTACAGGGGATCCAGCTTCATGTACTCGCAGAAATCATGCATCCATCCCATATTCCATTTAAAGGTAAAGCCCAGGCTGTCCCCGCCGATGGGTCCCGTTACATTGGGCCATGCCGTGGATTCCTCCGCCACGGTAATAAAGCCGGGATAAGTGCCCCGCACCACGGAATTAAGATGCTTGAAGAACTCGATCGCCTCCAGATTCTCGTTTCCGCCGTATTTGTTCGGCACCCACTGTCCGTCCCTTTTACCGTAATCCAGATACAACATGGACGCTACAGCGTCTACCCGGATACCGTCCACATGAAATTCCCTGAGCCAGAAAAGAACGTTTGCAATCAGGAAATTCTTTACCTCCGGCTTCTCGTAATTAAAAATCTTGGTGCCCCAGTCGGGATGGGAACCCAGCCTCGGGTCCGGATGCTCGAAAATGCACTGCCCGTCAAATTCCGCCAGCCCGTGGGCATCCGTTGCAAAATGGGCAGGTACCCAGTCCAGAATAACACCCACTCCCATGGAATGCATCTTATCCACCAGGTACATAAAATCCTTCGGTTCGCCGTAGCGGGCGGTGGGTGCGTAATATCCTGTCACCTGGTACCCCCAGGAGCCGTCATAGGGATGCTCCAATACTCCCATCAACTCAATATGGGTGTATTTCATCTCCTTCAGATATTCTGCCAGCCGGTCAGCGAACTCACGGTAGTTATAGAAGCCTTCCTTCCCGTCCGGATGCTTCATAAAAGAGCCGATATGGCATTCGTAGACAGCCATGGGCTGCTTGTATACATCCTTCTTATCCCGGGCTGCCTCCCATTTCTGATCCGTCCATTCAAAGCCCTCCAGATCTGTGATGATCGAAGCCGTCCCGGGCCTGTACTCCGCGTAATTCGCAAAGGGATCCGCCTTGTACAGCTTTCTGCCGTCCGCGGCGGTTATCAGGAACTTATACATTTCCCCGATCTCCACCCCGGGAACGAACAGTCCCCAGACGCCCACAGGACCCAGCTTTTCCATCGGATGCGTTTCCTCATTCCAGCCGTTAAAGCTGCCGATCACATGCACGGCCTTCGCATTCGGCGCCCAGACACCAAAATATGTCCCCTTTTTCCCCTTTTCCTCGGAAACATGGGCACCCAGCTTCTTGTAAATATCGTAATGGGTCGCCTGTGAAAAGAGATATTGGTCCGCCTCCGAGATAAATACCTTTCCCTGCTTTTCTTCCATCCGTTTCAACCTCCTGTTTTTCGTTCCGCAGATCCCCCGCCCGGCACCGCTCTTCCACCCGGATTTCCCCTGAATAATTCGTCGGCAAATCCTACGGCAGCGGACGGGACATTTGCTGCTTTATGCCACAAAATCTTTCTCTGTCAGAATAATCATATCTTCATCGTCATACCGCCTTGCCAGAAGAATATCAAAGAAATGCCCGATGGTCTTCCGGTTTGCATGACGGATAGCCTCATCCACAATCTGCTTCACCTCAATCACAGTCACCACATGATCTATGGTCTGGCTCTCCTCAATCCTGGTATGAAGTGCAAGCATTCCCAGGTCGTCAATGGAATATTCCTTCTCCCGTGCGTACCGCCTGCCAAAAGATACCAGCGTGTCGTTGCTCAGCGCTTCCAGATCCACCCGCGCGGTAAAATCGCCAAAAAGCTGCGGCGTCCCCAGGAACAGCTTCTGGATTGCCTTCTTGGTGTCCTCCATAATCACAACGATTCCGAATTTCTCCTGCTGCAGGGCAACGTGGAGCATTCCCGCTGTCTCGCTGTCCATTCCGGAAGCCTTCTGAATAATCAGGGCACCATTGTTCAGCCCCTCCAAAATCTCCCTCACGTTTTTCCTGTTCAGGCCCGCCCCCGTAATCTTTGCCACTTTTCCCGAAAAATTGCTGTCCGTCATCCTGACCTCGCGAATCATATTCTTCGCAAGCGTCAGTGTGTCCATTCCCTCTTCTCCCGTAATGACTACATTTCCTGTATACGCCGCCATACTGATGCCGTCAACTGCCTTCACCAGCTGCTCTCTGGACTGGCGATTCTGGATAAACGGCGCGAATAATTCCTTTTCTTCCCGGGTCAGGCTTCTGATTTTCGCCTTTTCCCGTTCCTGAACCAAATGCTTCTCTTTTTGTCTGCCGCCATCCTCCTTGAAGTCATCCGCCTTCTTCGTTTCCCTGGCTGCGCCCTCTTCCCATGCTTCCTCGGAGCCTATCATTTCAAAACCCTCGGGATCCAGAGGCACATCTTCTTCCTGCGCCTCCTCTTCCTCTACATGTTCCAGCGCATCCAGATAGTCCAGGGCATCCGACGCTTCCTCTTTCGATTTCCCCGCATATTCCGCCTTGTCCGGGATATCTTTTTCCATGCCGTCCGGGATATCGTCTTCTTCGTACTCCAAAACCTCCGCATATGCCGGATCATTCCGGCTGTCGCCTTCCGGAATCCCGTTTTCCCCATATCCGGCTTCTTCATAATTCAGATCATTCTCGTCACCCGGCCATCCGGCTGCCTCCTCATACGCCGGCTCCTGCATGTTCTCTCCGTCTGCCCACCCGGGACTCTCTTCATAAACGGCCTCCTCCCAGGATTCTTCTTCCGCATATTCCGTTCCCGTCTGGTCATCGGTCCATTCCGGCTCACCTATGTAATCCGGGACATCCTGACCCTCATTCCACTCCGCCTCACCTGCGTATTCCGTGGCATCCTGACCCTCACTCCATTCCGGCACCTCTGCGTATTCCGGAACATCCTGACCCTCACTCCATTCCGGCTCACCTGCATAATCCGGAGCGGACTGTTCTTCATTCCACTCTGGCTCACCTATATAATCCGGGACGCCCTGGCCCTCATTCCATTCCGCCTCACCTGTGTAATCCGGAGCCCCCTGGCCCTCATTCCATTCCGGCACCTCTGCGTATTCCGGAACATCCTGGCCCTCATTCCATTCCGCCTCACCTATGTAATCCGGGGCGCCCTGGCCCTCATTCCATTCCGCCTCACCTATGTAATCCGGAACGCCCTGACCCTCATTCCATTTAAGTTCACCTGTGGAATCCGGAACGTCCTGCTCCGGCACTTTCTCCCTATCATCCGGACCATTCTGTGCGTCCGCCCGTTTCTCATATTCCTGTCCTTCCGCGCAGTCTGCCTTCCCGCCTTCTCTATAGCCCGATTCCGTCCCCGTATCTCCGAAGCCGTTCACAGACTGTACGGGTGCCTTCGCCGCCTGCATCGCCGCCATAGCTCCCGCTGCCGTGGCTGCACCTTTCACACCCCCGGCAGACGGATTCTTCTGAGAGACACCCTCAAGCTGTTCCAGAAGCCCGTCTCTGACAGCAGCTTCAAATTCCGTGAACATCGGTCCCGTCTGGCGAAGAACATGCTGACGCACCTCTTCCCTGCACTTTTCCTCATTGGCCTTTTTCATCCGTTCCCACTCAGCCAGAATATCATCTATCTTCATCTGACCGGTAATCTGTCTCTCCACAGCCGTCCGCTCCGGCAACACCATCCTGATCTGTCCGTCTGTCTCCTGTAAAAGCACATCTTCCAGTTCTTTGGGCGGCTGCTCCTGCTCTCCGGCTGCCTCTTTCCGCATCTGGTCCATGACGGCTGCGGATGTGTCTTCCGCTGCTGCCCCTGCGGACTCTGCCGGACCGGCCGACTGTTCCGGCACGGCTTCCCCGTCTCCCGCAGAGGTCTGCCTTCCGATATTCCCGGCCTCCTCATAAACAGGCTCTTCGGTGTTCACCTTTTCCCCGGCAGCTTCCGTAGCATCCGTACGGTTTCCGCCTCCGGCCTGCCCTGCGTTTCGGAAGCCGCTCCTATCCACAGCCCCGCCGCTTCCCCCACCGGGAAACGCATACACCCGTGCCGCCTCGGTCCCCGCTCTGCCTTGAAAACCGGCCGCTTCGGTACATGCTTCCGCCGCGGCATTCAGTTCCGCCTCCTCTATCTCACCGGTTTCCCCGAAAAAAACTTCCGTCCCTTCCATCTCATTATCGTCCGGAAAATATTCCCCGGATTCCCCATGGGCATCTCCGCCGTAACCGCCATCCGCCCCCAGCACTTCCTGCAGCCCCGCAGCAAGCTCTTCCTGAAGGTTCATGGTGTTATACTGGCTCACATCCATGGTTTTAACCTGAATATCCATCTCCTCGGGCAGGAATTCTCCCTCCCGGCCTTCCCATGCCGCTTCCTGTTCTCCATTGTCAAACGCTTCATACAGCGGCTGCTCCTGCCCCTCAAAGGCTTCCTGGGCGCCGTAATCCTGCTCTTCCGAACCTTCTATGTATTCCGCATCTCCTTCTTCCGCATATTCATCAAAACGATGATCATATGCCTCCTGCTGTGAAAACGATAACGGCTGATGAAGCATTTTCAGTTCCATCGCCTTAATCACATACTTGCCCTCTCCGAACCACAGGATCAGTTCGTCGCATTCTTCCACGCAGCGAGTAGCCAGCCCTACCCTATGATAAAGATAAGCCAGCTCATACGCCCATTTTTCTCTATAGTCTCTCTTCTTCAGCTCCTCCAGTACACCGATGCGCTCCTCCAGGTTTACGTTCTGTGCTTCATAAAGCCTGTACTGCAGAATATACCGTTCCGGGTCCTTCGGCGCCACGCGGGTAAATTCATTATAGTAATTCACCGCCTGCACAAATTCCTCCGTCTTGATGCACAGTTCGCAGAGAGAGTAACAGATCGTCCTCCCGCCCGGTTTCTTCTCGTATGCCAGCAGCAGCATGTTCTTTGCATCCTCATACCGCCGGTTCACTTTGTACAAATCGCTGACCGTACAGAGCATCATCACGCTTTTCACCCTGCGCCAGTCAATGGTATCCGCAATTTCCGCCGCTTCAGCGTATGCCCCTTCCGCTATCAGCGTTTTTATCTCTTCCGACCTTATTTTATATTCATATTTATCCAAGGTAATCCGCTCCCTCTTCCGGTAAAAACAATCGGGAAATCCGTTTCTTACACGAACCCCAATATTACCTCTAAGTGTAACATACCCCCTTGTATCTGTCAAAAGAAAAAGCAAAAAAAGCACCTGCCATAGAACCGAAGTTCCTGCCCGCAGGCGCTTTTAATTCAGCACTGAACTTTCACAGTAAATTGCTCAACTCCGCAAACTGCTCCAGCGAAAGCGCCTCCCCCCTGACCGTGACGGGAAGTCCCATCCGCTCCAGCGCCTCCCCTGTCCGCTCCTTGGAAATTCCCAGTTCTCCCGCATTTCCCAGACTGTTGGCAAGCGTCTTCCTGCGCTGGTTAAAAGCCGCCCGGATAATGGCAAACAGCTTTCCCTCCTCCACCTGCACAGGCGGCGTCCCATACCTGTCCATGCGTACAACGGCGCTGCCCACATTAGGCCTGGGAATAAAACAATTGGGCGGCACGTTTGCCACGACTTCAGGCTTCGCGTAATACTGCACCGCAAGGGAAAGCGCGCCGTAATCCTTCGTGCCCGGACCTGCCTGCATCCGGTCCGCCACTTCCTTCTGCACCATCACCGTAATATTCTTCAGCGGCACATGCTTTTCAAATAAGCCCATGATAATGGGGGTGGTTATGTAATAGGGCAGGTTGGCAACCACCTTCAGCGGCTTTCCCCGCTCCCGGGCAAGCCCTTCCACATCCATTTTCAGAATATCCTGATGGATAATCGTCACATTCTTATATGCGGACAGCGTCTCTTCCAGAATCGGAATCAGGTTTCCGTCAATCTCCACCGCTACCACTTCCCCTGCCCGCTCCGCCAGATACTGAGTCATGGTACCGATACCGGGTCCGATTTCCAGCACACAGTCTTCTTCGGTAATCTCTGCGGCAGCGATGATTTTGTCCAGCACCCTGGTATCAATCAGAAAATTCTGTCCGTACTTTTTCTGAAAGCGGAACCGGTACTTCTGAAGCACCTCTATTGTATTATGCGGAATTCCCAGATTCGCCATTTGACTATTCTCCCGTCTTATTCCTGTCACCCACCGGCGGTTTATCAACGCTTCTCGTCACATGCCGCTTTCCCTCCGCTGCCGGGGTTCTCCGGATGGGGTATGAAAACTACTTTCTGTCGGATTTGCGTCACGATCTACAGGCCTTCCTTCCGCAGATAGTCCAGCACCTCAAACAAGTCCGTCCTGATCAGAAAGCTCAGCTTCCGCATCTCGTCGTCAGGCGCTATCATATCCGGCACCATGACGGGGCGCATTCCCGCGGCATGGGCAGCGCGGATACCGTTGGGAGAATCCTCAATGGCATAGGCTTCTTCCGGATCTACCCCCAGTTCCCGGCATGCCAGCAGGTAGATATCCGGGCGGGGCTTGGAATGCTCCACCATGTCTCCCGTTATCACTGTCTTAAAATATTTCCCGAAGCCGGACCGCTCCAGATGGCCGAACACGGAGGTGCTTCTGGTAGAAGACGCCAGCCCCACCCGGCAGTCCGTACCCTGCAGCCAGTCCAGAAGCTCCGGTGCCCCCGGCTTCACCGGCAGGCCGTTCTCCTTCAGATATGCCTGAAACCAATCCGCCGCCTCCTGCCGAAAGTGCGGGTAATCGAAATCTTCCCCATAAGCCGCCATGACAATCCGCCTGCTGTCATTGGAATTCAGCCCGATGCATTTCGGAAAAATCTTATCCATATCGGGCAGGCCGTTTTTCCCGGCCACAGCCATCCAGGCCTTCATACATACAATCTCCGTGTCGAAAAGGATTCCGTCCATATCAAAAACAACTGCTTTCATTTGTGTCTCCTTATTTCTACGCCTCACTCAAGATAGATAAAGTCTTCCAGGAAATGGATGCAGTTATAGAGTACCAGCACATCCATGCCTCCCTCCGGTTCATAGCTTTCCATAAACCGGAACAGCCTTCCGTTAAAAAAACGCAGGTCCATCACATAGATTTTCTCATAATAGGGAATCAGCAGCGGTACAAAGCAATTGGCATAGGAATCCTTTATCACAAATAATGTTTTTCCATTATGGTAGTCCGTCTCAATCTCTACCAGCGCATGGTTGTCATCCAGGAAAAAGCCGTACTTGTTCTTACCCGCAAGATAGGATTCCTCATAGCAGCTGTTTCTGGTATCTTTCAAATCGTAGGTGACTGTCACCGGGCGCCCTGCGGTCTCCGGGAACCAGAAAATGGAATCCGGCTGCACATCCAGGTTAACCTTTGACTGCAGCGTCCCCAGAAACTCAGAAGTCACGGCCTTCATGGCATTTTTGCTGTACAGGTCTCCCCGCCTTCCCATGAACTTCGTCCAAGCCTGATATCCGTACCAGGCACCCAGCGTAGTCCAGTGGTGATCCGTGCGGTAATAAATCTCCTCGCCGGAGTGACTGCGCAGCGCGGAATATACGTCAATATAATGATCCGCCCCAATCTGTACCGCCGCCTTTTCCAGAAACGCCGCCTGGTCATAATACGGCGCCCAATACGGCATCCTGTCCGTGAGAATATTGTCCGCCGTAGGCACCAGCATAACGGCGGCATCCCATCTTTTCACCAGCTTATCCAGCAGGAGAAGCTTCTTCGTCTCCTGTACATCGGTATATGCCCCCGGCAGATGCTGCTCAATCAGATAGCCGTCCGCCCCCAGATATACACCGTTGATTTCCTGCTTCTGCAGGGCCATGTCCAGATAAGTCTTTATCGTAATCCACTTATCCCTCCCCACAAACTGCTCCGTTAGATAAGCTTCATAGTCCTGAGTATACTTCCCTTCCAACAGTGCGTCCCATGACCATTTGGGCCTCGTTGCCAGCATTTTATTTTCCGCCTCCGAGAAAATCCTGTCCTTCTGAATCAGGTCGGCCGCAGTGAAGAGAAGCAGAATTGCCGACAACAGTATAATTGTAAAAAAAGCACTTCTTTTTTCGTCCATATGGAAATATCCTTTTCTGACACAATTCCTCTCGTCTGCCGAAGTCCCGGTACTTTCTAAAATCTGAAATACAGAAACGGATTGTAAGATGCATCCACAATTCCCGCTATGGCCAGAAGCAGAAGCACCGCCGGAATCACCTTCTCTCCAAAACGGTACAGGGCAATTGCCGCTCCTGTACCGGACTTCCGGAGTTCTCCCACGACACGGCCGGGCAGGGGCGTAGCGGCAGCCACGGCAATTAAAAACAGTACGCCGTACTGCCGGGCCAGATAAAAGCCGTCCGCATCCGCCAGGCTGCCTCCCATGCCTGCCATCACGCCCAGATACCCCGTAATCTGTCCGGGCGTCTCCAACGAGAACAGCACCCATCCCACCAATACCACCAGCATCGTATAGACAAGCCCCACCGCCTTCGGAAGCCATGCCAGAAGCCTGCCGAGAAACAACTTCTCCAGTACCAGCGCAAGCGCAAACCATAAGCCCCACATCAGAAAGCTCCATCCCGCTCCATGCCAGATTCCCGTGAGCATCCACACAACCAGAATATTCAGAAGCTGTCTGGCCCTTCCCTTACGGTTGCCTCCCAGGGGAATATACACATACTCCCGAAACCAGCTGCCCAGGGAAATATGCCACCTGCGCCAGAACTCCGTCACAGAGGCCGAGATATACGGATAGTTAAAATTCTCCGGAAAACGGAAGCCCAGCATCTCCCCCAGCCCTATTGCCATATCGGAATAGCCGGAAAAATCAAAATAAATCTGGAAGGCAAACGCCAGAATTCCCACCCAGGCGGTCAGCGCGCTCATCTCCCGCAGGCTCATTTCCGAAACCGTCACCCAAAGTTCACCCACATTGTTGGCAATCAGCACCTTTTTCGCCAGGCCGAAGCAGAAGCGCTTCATCCCGCGGCTGACCGCCTCCAGGCCGGCTTTCCTGTTGTGAAGGCGGGACTCCACATCCCGGTACTTCACGATGGGACCGGCTATCAGCTGAGGAAACATGGCAACATACACGCCGAAATCCAGCAGGTTCTTCTGCACCTTTGCTTCTCCCCGATACACGTCAATGGTATAAGACATGGTCTGAAAGGTATAGAAGGAAATCCCTATGGGCAGCGGAAGCGCCAAAAGCGGAAAAGAAGTTCCTGCCGCGGAATTGATCGTCTGTATCAGAAAATCCGCGTATTTGAAAAAGCACAGTACCGTCAGATTAACCAGCACCGAAGAGAGCAGAATCGCCTTTGCAGCCCCCTTCCCGCGGAAGCGCCCCAGCAACCGCCCGTGGAAATAATCGGTCACGGTGGAAAAAAGCATCAGCAGTACGTATACAGGCTCCCCCCAGGCATAAAAAAACAAGCTCCCCAGAAAGAGAACAATATTCTTGCCTCTCCCGGGAACCAGATAGTACAGTATGAAAAACAGGGGCAGAAAACGGAATAAAAACACTACACTGCTGAAAACCATCGGATTCCTCTCCTAATCATTCCATTCGCTTTTCCCGCCTCGCTGCCGCCGGAGGATTTGCCGCTCCTGACTTTACACCGGATGCAGTTTCCCATCCGCTGCTGCCGGACGGGAATTACAGCATGTTGCGGATGGTGTCTAGCGCCAGCTTATTGGCCTCCTGGCACTGTGCAATAGACTCCTCTTCGGTTTCGGCATCAACTGCCCAGCCTCCCAGCCGCACAAAAATGACATAATTGTCAATTCGTTCCACTACGCTGGCCTGTATCTTGCCCAGATTCATGGGATACTGTGTGGTATCATTGATATTTGCCTCACGATAAGCCTTCAGGGCCTCTTCCACCGCATCCGCCTGGTCTTCCTTCGCCCTGACAATAATCAGTGTATCCACATTGTTGCTGACCATGGGCGTCTCTGCCATATAATCCTCATACATATCCGGCCCGATTCCGTAAAATGTCTCCAGCATACCGGCATCCATAGGCATGTCAGGCCAGTAATTGTCCGCCCCCAGTGCGTCTACCACTGCCTGCTTCAGACCTTCCATCTCCTCGCTCCAGCCTTCGGCGCCCGCATCCGGTACCTCGGCGCTGCCGTCCCCTGCCGTTCCGTCGTCCGCCCCGGAACCCTCTTCCGGGGATTCACTGCTGCCGTCCCCGCTTTCCTCCGGAACGCTGCTTACTTCACTGCTCTGTCCCGACTCCTGCGTGCCCGCGTCTTCTCCGCCCTTGCCGCAGGACGTAATACCGAGTACCAAAATACCCGCACACAAATACAAAACAATCTTTTTCATAATGTTCTCCTTATTCCAGTTCCGCCCAGAACTTCCGGCTGCGGAAACTATATTTTACATAGTACAGTTTGTCCCGTTTGGGGCTAAAATATATTTTTCTGTACCATTTAAGTAAAAAGTATATCACACAGGCATCCGCAAATCAATTGTTTTTATCGCCGGATCGCCAAAAACGCGCCAAAATGTGGGCCGGAGTCCGTCACCGGATTCCCTGGCTGTCGAATCCCCACGCACGTTATACTACCGTATTGTGCAATGATTGTCGTTGCATTTTCCCGGCAGTTAAAGTATGATATTCACAACACCAAAAATATAGCCCGGGCGGACCGGAGCGAAACCGCAGAACCGGCATCCGCCCTCCCGGTGTCCGGAATCCCGGCACCGGGCAGGCTCATGCGAAACCGAAAACCAGGAGGAACGCATATGAAAAATGGAACTTTCCGCAACTTTAAAAACGGCTTTGAGACCGTGAACGGAGGCGACGGCAGTAAAACGCCAAGGCAAAAAACCACAGGCAGAAAAATAGCCCTTCTTGCAGTACTGGCAGTTATCATCGCTTTCCTGGCACTGAATTCCGCCTATGAAATCAAGGAGCAGGAACAGGCCGTGCTGATTACGCTGGGGAGGGCGCAGGCTGTCACGGAACCGGGCCTGCACTTCAAGATCCCCTTTATTCAACAGGTGAGAAAGGTAAATACCACGATTCAGGGCTTTGCAATCGGCTATGCCGCGGAAGACAATGAAGTCAACGAAGACGAATCCCTTATGATTACCTCGGACTTTAATTTCATCGATGTGGACTTCTATGTGGAATACCGCTACAGCGACCCGGTAAAGGCCATCTTCGCTTCCAGGGACCCGCTGAACATCCTGAAAAATATCAGTCAGAGCTGTATCCGTACCGTCATCGGCAGCTATCCCGTGGATGACGTGCTGACCACAGGCAAAAATGAAATCCAGGCCTCCATCCGCGAGATGATTCTGAAGCGTCTGGAAGAACAGGATATCGGCATCCAGCTGGTAAACATCACCATCCAGGACTCCGAACCGCCCACCCAGCAGGTAATGGAAGCCTTCAAGGCAGTGGAGACGGCAAAGCAGCGCAAGGAAACGTCTTTAAACAATGCCAATAAATACCGCAATGAGCAGCTTCCCTCCGCCCAGGCCCGGGCAGACGGCATTATAAAGGACGCCGAGGCCCAAAAGACAGAGCGTATCAACGAAGCCACCGCACAGGTTGCGCGTTTCAATTCCATGTATGCCGAATACATTAAGAATCCTGTGATTACAAAACAGCGAATGTTCTACGAAACCATGGAGGATGTATTGCCTGACCTGAAGGTCATCATCGAAAGCCCCAGCGGCAGCATGCAGACCATCTATCCCATTGAATCCTTCACCGGAACCGAAGAGGATAACACCGTGGAAAGCAGCGCCTCCGGAAACGGAACCGGGGAAAATAACGGTGCCGGCACGGCAGAGGACAGCACCCTGCCCCAGGAATAAGGCGCCGGGTCCGATATATGCCAGAAGTGTATCTTGACGATATAAAATCCCAAAACGAAGGCCCCGGAAAAGGGGTTCGTACTGCAGGGACAAATCATACAAGGAGGTTATCAATATGAAAACCGCTAAAAAAGCCGCCCTTCTTATTCTGCTATTCGCAGCCCTGGTTGCCGGCGCATCCAGCCTGGTCATCACCCAGGAAAACGAGTACAGCCTGGTCCGCCAGTTCGGAAAAGTCAACCGCGTAGTGGCACAGGCAGGCATCAGTTTTAAGATTCCCTTTATCCAGAGTGTGGATAAACTGCCCAAGCAGGTGCTGCTCTATGACCTGCCTTCCTCAGATGTCATCACCAGCGACAAGAAAACCATGATCTGTGACAGCTACATTCTGTGGCAGATTACGGATCCCCTGAAGTTCGCACAGACCCTGAACTCTTCCATCGCCAACGCGGAGGGACACCTGGATGCCATAGTATATAACTCTACGAAAAACGTTATCAGCAGCACCTCCCAGGACGATGTTATCTCCGGGCGCGAAGGCCAGCTGTCCGCCGCCATCATCGCCAACATCGGCAGTTCCCTGGACCACTACGGAATTACACTGCTGTCCTTCGAAACCAAGAAGCTGGATCTGCCCGGCGACAATAAGGCTGCCGTATATGAGCGTATGATCTCGGAACGTGACAATATCGCCGCCACCTATACGGCGGAAGGCAGTTCCGAGGCCCAGATTATCCGGAATACCACCGACAAGGAAGTGACCGTTCTGCTCTCCGAAGCGGACAAGGAAGCCGCCATCCTCATTGCGGAAGGCGAGGCCGAATACATGAGAATCCTCTCCGAAGCCTACAATGACCCTTCCAAGCAGGAATTTTACTCCTTCGTCAGAAGCCTGGACGCACTGAAGGCCTCCATGAAGGGAACCCGGAAAACGGTTATCCTCTCTCCGGATTCGCCCATTGCTCAGATTTTCTACGGAGCGGAATAAGGACCTGTCTGCGGACTGCCGTGTTAAGCAGGCGGATGCTGGATATGGAAATATCCGGCATCCCAAAGGCTTGGCACGGCAGTCCTTTTGGTATCACGCAACAGGTAAGGCTTTCCCGGCATGCACCGAATTACGGGAAAGGGCGGTTGGGGGAAAGCCCTGCGGCAAACAGCAGATCATATTTTTTTCCGTTCAGGACCACCCTGGAATCCCGGTAAAACCCCAGCTTCTCACACAGTTTCAGAGAAGCGGTATTTTCTGTCTCCACCAGCGCCTGCACCTTCGTAAATTCCAGCACCGCAGCCGCATAGCCCAGAATCGCCCGGCAAACCTCCCAGGCATAGCCCCTCCTCTGCCATGGCACACCGATAATAAAGCCCAGTTCGGGGTCTTCAAAGCCTTCCCGGTACGACAGCCCCGCCCGTCCTATAACGGCGCCGCTTTCTTTCTCCACCACCGTCCAGACGCCGAAACCGTAAAAGGTATAGACCTTTTCAATGTATTCACGGACGTACTGTTTTTCCTGTTCCACTTCCGGATACAGGCCTTCCATATATTTTGTGATTGCCGGATGGCTGTAAATGCGGTAAAAATCCTCTACATCCGCCGTGGTGGTCTCCCGGATCAGGCATCTGGGCGTCTCCAGGATATTCCAGGGAAGCCCCTGCAGGCGGCGGTATACCCGTTCCGCATACGCCGGCTCCAGCTCCTCGGGATCCTCTACCGCAAACAGGAAACGGGAGAAATCCTGCCCGGCATTGCCCCTGTGGAGATAGATCAGCACTGCCTTTCCCTCACGCTGCAGCGCCTGTGCGGTCTCTGCATTGTCCGTCACATACAGGATGCCCTCCCCCGCTTTTATATCTACCTTTATCTCTTTTAAATATATCAACTTTTCCCACTTTCCTCTTTACGATATCTGCTTTTTACGGTATAATCATTAACATTGTACCATAATAAAAACATTATATCATAATTTTCATCAGAAAGGACATCGACTATGGAAAAAAATCCCATTGTTACCATCACCATGCAGAACGGAGATGCGATAAAACTTGAACTGTATCCCGAAATCGCACCCGTGTCCGTGAATAATTTTATCAGCCTCATCCAGCATAAATTCTATGACGGCCTGATTTTTCACAGGGTTATCAAAGGCTTTATGATACAGGGCGGCTGCCCCGACGGTACCGGCATGGGCGGCCCCGGTTACAACATCAAGGGGGAATTCAGCAAGAACGGCGTGGCCAACAACTTAAAGCATACGGCAGGCGTACTTTCCATGGCCAGATCCATGCATCCTGATTCCGCCGGCTCACAGTTTTTCATCATGCATAAGGCTGCCCCTCACCTTGACGGCCAGTATGCCGCTTTCGGCAAGGTAATCGAGGGAATGGATGTGGTAAACCGCATCGCCGAGACTTCTACCGAAAGCTTTTCCGACAGGCCTTATGAAAACCAGGTGATGGAGAGCGTCACTGTGGAAACCTTCGGGGTAACGTATCCGGAACCGGAGAAATGCAATACGCAGATCTGAAATCCGACATTCATATTTTGTTAACAAATCATTCAATTATTTTTAAATCATTCAACATTGTTTATACATTTCTTTCGCCTATACTATAACTATCAACCAAGCAGACATACAAAAGAGTGCCAGCCATAGTTACAGTTTACTAAATAACTTTTTCATAATAATGCCAGGGAACGTAAGTTTCCTGGCATCCTCCCTTTTCAGGGCTTTTTTTGATAAATGGCTCCCGTGTCACATCCGAGTTAAATCCTCACTCTTCCCCAACAAAAAACACCGCCCTCTGACCTTCTTCCTACAGTCGGAAAACGATCGGACAGCGGTGTAAAAACAGCGGTTAAAAAGGAGGATGCCAGGAAACCTGAGGCTTCCTGGCTATAATTATGAAAAAGTTATTCAGTAACTGTGGCTTGCTTATCTGTCTGCTCTGTATCTCTTGCTTATGAATTCAGTATACCCGCAAGAAATGTCTAAACAATGATAAGAATCCAAATATTGATTGAATGATTTGTTAACAATATATGAACTGCCGCCGCAGCTTCCTGATTTCACGGCCCGACGGCTTACGCCTTTCCTACGGAACCGAACAATTCCATCTTCTCCTTCACGGTATCCTTGATCGCCTGTGCGCCGGGAGCCAGAAGCTTGCGGGGGTCGAAGCCCTTGCCCTGAAGATCCTTGCCCTCTTCCACATACTTGCGGGTAGCGGCTGCAAATGCCAGCTGGCACTCGGTATTTACGTTGATCTTGGCAACGCCGAGGCTGATTGCCTTCTTGATCATGTCGGCAGGAATGCCTGTGCCGCCGTGAAGCACCAGCGGCATGTCGCCAGTGAGCTGCTGTACGGCATCCAGTGTCTCGAAGCTCAGTCCCTTCCAGTTCTCAGGGTATTTGCCGTGGATATTGCCGATACCTGCCGCCAGGAAGTCAACGCCCAGGTCTGCAATCGCCTTGCACTCATTGGGATCCGCGCACTCACCCATGCCTACAACTCCGTCTTCTTCTCCGCCGATGGAACCTACCTCTGCCTCGATGGAAATTCCCTTGCCGTGTGCTGCCGCAACCAGCTCGGTGGTCTTTGCCACGTTCTCATCGATGGGATAATGGGAACCGTCGAACATAACGGATGAGAATCCGGCCTCGATACATTTGTAGCAGTGCTCATAGGAGCCATGGTCCAGGTGCAGCGCTACAGGCACATCGATATCCAGATCTTTCAGCAGGCCGTTCACCATACCCACTACTGCGTGATAGCCGCCCATGTACTTGCCCGCGCCTTCGGATACGCCCAGGATAACGGGAGACTTGCATTCTTTGGCGGTCAGCAGGACGGACTTTGTCCACTCCAGGTTGTTGATGTTGAACTGGCCTACCGCATAATGACCTGCCTTTGCTTTTTTAAGCATTTCTGTTGCTGAAACTAGCATGATATTCATACCTCCATTTTTTATATTTCAGCGGAATCCTGCCGCCCGCCTCCGGGCAGACGGCATCACGCCGCTTTGTATCGTTTTTACTTTCCGACCGCCCCGACATCTGCGGTCATTTATTTGGAAGGCGGATTTTTTACCCTGATGTCAATTCCCTTGCATACATTCTTAATCGTTACTTTTGTATGGGTGCCGCCGTTTTCGCCATCCAGCGTCCATGCCATGGGTTCCCCGGATTCCAGCGTCAGCTCCGCAGTGCGGAAATAGTACATGGCGTTGGTATCCATGTCCCGGTTCAGCAGGGACATCATAATATTATTCAGTTCTACCGGATTCTTTGGATTTTTGATGAGGGTCACTTCAAAGACGCCGTCATCCATTTTCACATTTTTCCCGGTAATGTTTTTAAAGCCTCCCACAGAAGTGGAATTGGTAATCATCCCGAAAATAAAGTCGTCTTCCACTTCCGTGTTCTCCCAGCTTGCTTTCACACGAAAAGAGCGGATGGAAGACAGCCGTTTCATTCCTTCCAGAAGATATGCCATATGTCCCAGCACATTCTTGACATCCTGGGCCGTCTCGTAGGATACATCCGTAAAAAGCCCGAATGCGGCAATGTAGACGAATATATCGCTTGCCTCTTCATGGGCGAAGGAACCGATATCACAGGGGAAATTATTCCCCGTCACAGCCACTTCCGCCGCACGCAGCATATTCTTGGGCAGGGACAGGCTCCCCCCGAAATCATTGGTGCTGCCCGCCGGGATATATCCGATAGGCGTATTGAAACCGCTCTGAATCATTCCTGTCACAACCTCGTCCAACGTGCCGTCGCCGCCACTGCACACTACAAGGTCATAGTCACTCTGGCGCTGCGCTACCGCCGCTGCGGCATCGCCGTGCTTCTGTGTAGGTGCCACGGTGGTTTCATACCCCGCCCGCGCGAAAATGTCCAGAATATCCGCAAGCTTATTTTTGATAAGCGCTTTTCCTGCCTTCGGATTGTATACAAAAAACAGTTTCTTTCTCATGACTCTACGCCTGCTCTGCAATCGCTTTTATAAAACTGCTGATTCCCTCCATCGCCTCGTCTTCGTCAGAGCCTTCCACCGATATTTCCAGTTCTTCGCAGATGTCCAGCCCCAGCGTCATCATGCCCATGATACTTTTGGCGTTTACCTTCCTTTCACCGGACTGGATATAAACAGCACTTTCATACTTGCTGGCCTTCTGGACCACCAGGGCTATGTGCCTGGCCATCTGTTCATCTTCCAGGCTGATGCTGATATTTGTCTTTTTCATTTTCTTTCCTCCTTGCCTTCCGTTCTATCATATATTTGCGGCCTTAATTTTCCCGCAAGCTCGCTCAGCTTGCGCAGTCTATGGTTTACCCCGGACTTTCCAAGCACAGGAGTGAAGTATTCCCCCAGCTCCTTCAGCGGTACATCCGGATATTCCAAGCGAACCTCTGCCATTTCGCGCAGTGTATCCGGCAGATTCTGAAAACCGTAATGTATCCGGATATACTCAATATCCTCCAGCTGCCTGGCTGCAGCGTTTACGGTCTTGGCAATATTGGCAGTCTCACAGTTCACACGCCTGTTCACTGAATTGCGCATCTCTTTTATAATGCGGAGGTTCTCCATATTCATCAGTGATACAGGTGCCTCGCAGACATTAAGCAAGTCCACAATTCCGGCGCCTTCCTTCAGATACACCACATGGTATTTTTTCCGGCGGATAATTCTGGCCTCGATGTCAAAGCCTCTGATCAATTCCTGCAGCTGCCGGGCTTTCTCCGCGTTGTCACAGTCAAATTCCAGATGATAGCCCTTTGCCGGGTCACTCATGGATCCAACGCTTAAAAACGCCCCTCTTAAGAATGCCCGCTTACAGCAGGCGCTTTTTATCAGAAGCGGACTCACAGGTCTGTCCGGATCTCCCAGCTTGCTCAGCAGCCCCCGGATTTCCGCTTCCTTTATCTCAATATCCGTATCTATATTATATGTTTTTTTCAATAATGTAAAGCCTTTTCTGGCAACAGCTTCATTTTCTGTCTGAAATCCGATGGCAAAACCGCCGTTTTCCTCTCTGCCATACTGCCCGCACAGGTTCATGATGGCCGCCAGCTCGGCAATCTGGCAATGCCTCGCGGGACTCATCCGCTTCGCCAGTTCATTTTTCACTTCACTTGAGAATGACATACGCCCTCCTCATTTCACCGACAATTCCGGCAGGCTGCCTTAGAATGAACGCCTCCTTACTTCCCCTGTCGGTTTACATCTCTATGATAAAGCTTGAATCCGTATTTCCCGTTCTCTTTCATTCGCCTGTAAAGTTCGTTGGCAAGCGTAACGCTCCTGTGCCTGCCTCCTGTACAGCCGATGCCCACCACCAGGCGGTACTTTCCCTCCCTGACATAATTGGGAAGCAGAAACTGCAGCAAATCCGTCAGCTTCGTCATAAACGCTTCCGCTTCCGGATAGCCCATAACATACTCCTGCACTTCCCTGTCATTTCCGGTCTTATGCTTCAGTTCATCTATATAAAAAGGATTGGGCAGAAAACGGACATCCAGCACCAGGTCGGCATCCGACGGCATTCCGTGCTTAAACCCAAACGACATTACCGTCACGATAAGGCTGTTGTACTCTGCGTTCTCCACAAAAATCCTGTCCAGTTCTTCTTTCAGTTCCCTGGTTAACAGAAGCGATGTATCAATTACATAATCCGCGCTTCGCCTGATTTTCTCCAGCACGCGGCGTTCCGCCCTGACACCGTCCTCCACCCTTCCGTCCGCCGCCAGGGGATGAATCCTCCTGGTCTCCTTATAACGCTTTATGACTACATTCTCGTCTGCGTCCATAAAGAGAATTTCCAGTTTATAACCCGCCTTTTTCAGCTTCTCCAGGATTCCGGTGACGTCTTCAAATGATTGCCCGGAACGCACGTCAAGCCCCAGGGCCACCTTGCCCACCTCGCTGCCGGGCATGGATACCAGTTCCGCAAATTTTTCAATCAGGGAAACCGGAAGGTTGTCCACACAGTAAAACCCGGCATCCTCCAACATTTTCAGGGCAGTACTCTTTCCCCCGCCGCTCATTCCCGTCACTACCACAAATCTCATGCTTCCTCACACCTTCCGACATGCCTCCCGGGCCAGCCCGCGGCTTCCTTTTGTACATATTACCAGCCCACAAATATAATCTCCGGCTCCAGCTCTACCCCGAACTGCCCTTTCACCCGATTCTGCACCGCAGTCATCACATCCCTTACATCCTGCGCCGTTGCGTTTCCCGTATTGACGACAAATCCGCAATGCTTTTCGGACACCTGGGCACCCCCGATCCGAAATCCCTTCAGTCCGGCCTCCATAATCAGTTTTCCCGCAAAATGTCCCTCTGGGCGTTTAAAGGTGCTTCCCGCACTGGGATACTCCAACGGCTGTTTCTCCCTCCGCCGCATGGCCAGTTCTTCCATTCTGCCTTTTATGACATCCTTGTCATCTCTGTCCAGGCAAAACGTAACCTCTGTCACAATAAACGGGCTATGCTTAATCACGCTGCTTCGATAGCCGAATTCCATGGTTTCGTTGTCCATCTCCAATATCTCGCCGTCCCGGCTCACCACGTTCACCTGCACCACTGCCTGGCTCATCTCTCCCCCGTAGGCCCCGGCGTTCATAACCACGCCGCCGCCAACGGTACCCGGAATGCCTGATGCAAATTCCAGCCCTGAAAGCCCGTGTTCCATGGCAGTCCGTGCCGCCTGCACCAGCGTAGCCCCTGCCTTCGCAATTACCCGGTTCCCCTGTACGGAAATCCCGTTCATTTTAGAACCAACCTGCAGGATAATGCCTCTGTACCCGGTGTCATTTACCAGCAAATTGCTTCCGTTTCCCAACACAAAAAACGATACCCCTGTCAGTTCCAGATATCGCCGTACTTTTTTCAGCTGTTCCTCGTTTTCCAACTCCAGAAAGCAATCGGCAGGCCCTCCTATCCGAAAAGTAGTATGACCTGCCATCGGTTCCTGCAGACGAATGTTCTCCCGTGGTACAAATTTTTGCAATGCTTCAATTACTGCTCCACCGATCATCTGATTACTTCCCTTTTCTGATTTTTACCACGTTTACAAGCCTTTCCCCGGCCAGAACCACGCATGCCTTTGCCGCCGCGGGCTTCATAACCGGCCGTGCCCTGCGTTTACAGCAGAACCAGGGCTGCCGCCCCATAGATCCCCGCATCATTTCCGAGCTTTGCCAGCGCAAATCTTGTCTCCTTGCAATTTCCGAAAGCATACTTTCGGAAATAGGGTTCTATGTAGGAAAGCAAAATCTCCCCGGCCTTGGACACGCCGCCTCCGATCACGAAGATCTCCGGGTTTACCACCGACGACACCATTGCCAGCCCCTTGCCCAGATAATCTCCGAACTGCCCCGCAATCTCCTTCGCCGCCGCGTCTCCTGCCTTCACGGCGTCGAACACGGTCTTTGCGGATATGTTTTCTTTCCGCAGGACCGTGACGGCCTCCCTATGCTCCGCCAGATACCGCCTTGCCAGACGTGCAATGCCGGTAGCCGAGGTATATTGCTCCAGACATCCCTTATTTCCGCAGTTGCAGCTCTCCGTGTCGTTGTCCTCTATGTGAATATGCCCTATCTCACCGCCTGCGCCGCAGGACCCTACCAGAATCTTTCCACGGACAATGATGCCCCCGCCCACGCCGGTCCCCAGTGTCACCACCACCAGGCTGTCATATCCCTTGCCGCCTCCCTGCCACATTTCGCCGAACGCGGCGGCATTGGCATCGTTGGCTGCTTTTATCGGTACCTTAATATATGCGCCCAACGCCTGGGGTATGTTAAAAGAATCCCATCCCAGATTCACGGCCCCGCCGAGAAGCGTACCCTCGTCGTCCATGGGTCCCGGCGCGCCTACGCCTACCCCCACCAGCTCTTCTTCCCGGATCCCTTTTTCCTTCAGCTTCGCCAGGATGCTCTTCGCCACGTCAGGCAGAATGGAAGCCCCTTTATTGTCCTTCATCGTGGGTATCTCCCACTTATCCAGGACATTGCCCTCTCTCTCAAAAAGTCCCATTTTAACGCTGGTTCCCCCAATGTCTACCCCAATTGCATACTTGCTCATCGCTTTTATCCATCCTCTCTATAACGGCCTGCCTCACTGCCCTGCCGCCATCAATTTACCCCATGCCAAAACGGCCGGAATCTGAACCCGGAATATTCAAAACGGATCCGGCTCATCTTCCTTCTTCCTGGCAAAAGAATTCTGTACCCTGGAATAAAGTTCCTGCGCCGCATTATACCCCATTTTCTTCTGGCGGTGGTTAACGGCGGCAGACTCGCAGATAACCGCCACGTTTCTGCCGGGACGGATGGGAATATTGTAACAGACCACCTTATTGCCCATGTACTCCGTATAGTTCTCCTCCAGGCCCAGCCTGTCGTACTCCTTATCCCTGTCCCAGTCCTCCAGGCGGATGACGAGATCGATATTCTGTGTATCCATAACCGCGGAAGCGCCGAAGAGGGCCTTCACGTCCACCACGCCGATTCCCCGCAGCTCTATCAGATGCTTCAGCATATCCGGCGCGGAACCCACAAGCGTGTCATCGCTGACCTTCCTGATTTCCACCACATCGTCCGTAATCAGACGATGCCCTCGGCGCACCAGTTCAAGCGCTGCCTCGGACTTGCCGATACCGCTTTCCCCCGTAATCAGCAGGCCCTCGCCGTAGACATCCACCAGCACGCCATGCACGGATATGCAGGGAGCAAGCTTCACGTTCAGCCATCGGATTACCTCCGCCATAAAAGCGGATGTGGCCTTCTTGGTGGAAAGCACCGGAATCCGGTGTGCAATCGCTTCCTGCAGGAAAATGGGGTCCGGCTTCAGTTCCCGGCAGAATACCACCGCGGGCACATCATAATTCATAAACTCATCGTATATCTCCAGCTTGCGCTCATCGGGCATGCTTTCCATATAAGAATACTCTACAAAGCCTATAATCTCCAGCCGGGTAGAGTCAAAATTCTCAAAATAGCCTGTCAGCTGCAGCGCCGGACGGTTGACATCGGGCTGCGTAATACGGATATCCTTCACGTCGATCTCGGGCGTAAGGTTCTCCAGCTTCATTTTATCGATTAGTCGGGTCAGTCTGACACTTTCCATGCTTATGTTTTCTCCTGTTTCGTCTGTTCAAATGATACTCGTCCCGGACTCGGGCATGCCGCCTCACCGGCTGACGCAATGCCCCTATGTGTCAATATTGTATCATAATTGAAGCCTGTTGTGAAGCGATATCCCGTAACTATTTTGCTGTAAATCATGATTTATGGTAATCGTTCCGCGCGCCGTCCAAACCCACGGAATTTCTGTCCCGCGGAATCCGATACGCTCCCGGCAGGTGGTAACGCAGGACCCGCCCTTCAATTTGCTTTTTTGCGGAAAAACGCATAAATTTCTTCCGCGGCCCGCCGGTTGATTTCCGGAAGGGCCGCAAGCTCCTCTACCTCGGCCGCCTTGATCTCCTCAATGGATTTAAAATGCCGCATCAGCGCCTTTCTTCTGGCAGGACCCACCCCCGGGATTTCGTCCAGAACCGATTTTACCTGGGCCTTGCTGCGCAGGGAGCGGTGGTATTCGACAGCAAAACGGTGGGCTTCGTCCTGTACCCTGGTAATCAGCTTAAACCCCTCGGAACGCGTGTCGATGGGCAGTTCCACATTGTTGAAATACAGCCCTCTGGTGCGGTGATTGTCATCCTTCACCATGCCGCAGACAGGAATGGCAATCTGCAGTTCTTTCAGCACGGAGAGCGCGATATTGACCTGGCCCCTTCCGCCGTCCATCATCAGCAGGTCCGGAAACCTGGTAAATTTGCCGTACACCCGGTCCAGTTCTTTCTCCTCCAGCTCCTTCTCTTCCTCCAGCCCATGCCGGAAACGCCTGGCCAGAACCTCCTTCATGCAAGCGTAATCGTCCGGCCCGGATACGGTCTTAATGCGGAATTTACGGTAATCGCTTGGCTTTGGCTTTCCTTTTTCAAACACAATCATGGAACCCACATTTTCAAAGCCGTTGATATTGGAAATGTCGAACGCCTCCATGCGCTCGATATGTTCCAGCCCCAGCAGCCCGGCGATCTCCTTCACCGCGCCGATGGTGCGGCCCTCCTCCCGCTTCAGCCGTTCCCTGTCCTGTTCCAGAATATGCCTGGCGTTCTGGGCGGCCAGTTCCACCAGCTTTTCCTTGGCGCCGATTTTGGGCACCCGTATGTATACCCTCCCGCCTCTGCGCTCTGTCAGCCACTTTTCAATCAGCTCCCTGTCCCCGATCTCATACTGAAGCATCAGTTCCCTGGGAATAAAAGGGGTACCTGCGTAGAACTGCTTTACAAAGTTCTCCAGTATCTCCGCCTTATTCTCGGACGACACATGTGTCATATAGTAATGTTCCCTGCCGATCAGCTTGCCGTCCCGCACAAAAAACACCTGAACTACGGCCTCCCTCTCGTCACGATACAGCGCAATGATATCCTTATCTTCCCCTGTGCTGTCCGTTATCTTCTGCTTCTGGGATACCTGCTTCACGCTGTTGTACAGATCCCGATATCCCGCCGCGGACTCGAAATCCAGCTCCTCCGCCGCAGCCCTCATCTTTGCCTCCAGTTCATTCAGTATACGCCCGTAATTGCCGTTCAGAAACTCCAGCGCCCGGGATACCTGGTCCCGATACTGCTCCTGGCTGACATAAGCCTGGCAGGGAGCGTCGCATTGTTTGATATGGTAGTTCAGGCAGGGGCGCTCCTGGCCGATGTCCCTGGGCAGGCTTCGGTTGCAGGTCCGCAGATGATAAAGCTTATTCAGCAGCTCAATGGTATCCTTCACGGCCGCTGCGCTGGTATAGGGTCCGAAATATTTCGACTTGTCCTTCTTCATCATCCGGGAAAACAAGATACGGGGATACGCCTCCCCCAACGTTACCTTGATATACGGATAGGTCTTATCATCCTTCAGCAGTGTATTGTATTTGGGGGAATGCTCCTTTATCAGATTGTTCTCCAGCACAAGGGCCTCCAGCTCCGAATCCGTGACAATATATTCGAATCGGGCGATCAGGGACACCATCTTATCTATCATGGGTCCTCTGCCGATATTTTCACGAAAATAAGAGCGCACGCGGTTATGGAGGTTAATCGCCTTGCCCACATATAAAATGACATCTTTGTCATCTCTCATGATATAAACTCCCGGATTCCTCGGAAGCTTCTTTAACTCTTCTTCAAAATTGAACATGGTGTCACTCCTTGCCGGATGTCCAAAATCCGCCCTGCAGCAATTCCGTCACTTCCATCCTATCTGCCGCAGAACTTGTCGATTCCGTTGGCAATCCCTTCCGCAATCTTCTCCTGGTAATCCTCCGTAGCCATCAGCGTGTCCTCCTCCGGGTTGGTCATGTAGCCCATCTCCACAATCGTCACCGGCACCTGGCACCAGTTAATACCGCTCATGGTATCCGTCTCCCACACATACTGCTTTTTGCAGCCGGTAGAGGACACCAGCTCGTCCAGCACATAGTCCGACAGGTCCCTGCTGCTCTGGTAAAAATCCGCGTTATAGGGATTGGATGCAGTCTGACAGATTGTCATCGCTCCGTGGACGGAGGTGTTTTCCGAACCGTTGGCATGGATGCGAATAAAAGCGTCAGCGGAGGCATCGTTTGCCACCTGTGCCCGCTCGCTGTTGCTCATGTTCACATCGTGGCTAGTCCTGACCATAATGACCTGATATCCCCGCTCCAGCAGCTCGCTCTCCAGCTTCTGCGCCACCATCAGGGTCAGTTCATACTCCTTCAGGCCGCTGGTGGCCCCTGAGGTCCCGCCGGCAACTTTCGCCTTGCTCTCACTGGCACCTGGCCCTATGGGTTCCTTCTCGCTGTTCCCCTTGCTCTGATGTCCCGCATCGATTACCACCACAAGGCCATTCTGTTCCGCCGGATTCTCATCCTCCGCGGATTCCTGTTCCGACGGGGCAGCACCGCTTCCGGGTTCTCCGGCGTTTTCCGCATTTCCGCCCGGCTCTGTCTTTCCGGCGTTTTCCGCATTCCCGGCAGTTTCGGGCTGTCCGGCATCTTCCGCATTTCCGCCCGCCCCGGACTCTCCTGCATCTTCCCCATTCCCGTCGGTTCCGGACTCTCCTGCATCCTCCCCTTTCCCGCCGGTTCCGGACTCTCCTGCGTCCTCCCCATTTCCGCCCGCCCCGGGCTGATCATCCGTTCCCGCGCTTTCGCCTTCCCCCGGCTCTCCGCTTACCGCCCGGCTGCCTTCACCGGCGGCAATGCTTTCGTTTTCTCCGGTACTCTGAACATGGTCCGAAGAACCCGAGCCTCCTTCCGTCTCCTGCATACCCACTTCCTCAGACTTCTCTATCGGTATTCCAACCAAGACATCCGGCCCTGCCGCCTGTGCCGAATCCTCAGTTTCCGCTTTATTCCCGCAGCTGCTCAGCAGAAGGCACAAAATGATACCCGTAACCGCCAGCCTGCGGCAGACCCGCCCTCCCTGTTTTCTTTTCCGTTCTTCCCCGCAAACCATATCCTGCATACCTCTCCTTCTGTTTATACTGCCCGTATCCTTCCTAAACAACCGTTTTTCCGCTCAAAAGCAATGCCGTCTCCATATTATACTACATACACCGGCGTGATACAAGATTAGGATGTACCGCCATCCGACAGCACATCCTAATTCTAATCTCAGTCTATTTTTCCGTTGGAAAACCTTCCCACCGGACGCGCATCTTCCTGCGGCGCCTCCCCGCTCCCGGCGGCTTCCTTTTTGCCCGCTTCCGCCTGATTTTCAGGGATTGCCTCCTCTGCCAGGCCCGCTTCCGCCGGAGTAACGGACTCCTGTGCATCCGTCCGAAACGCATCCGCGCACTCCTGCGCATCCGTCCGGGGTACATCCGTGGATTCCGGTACATCTGCCAGGGATACATCCGCACACTCCTGTACATCCTTTGACCCATTATCCGGCTCCGGCACCTCCACCGGTCCCGGCATCTCAATTACCCCGGAAACGGAATCTCTTTCCCTGACGTCGGTCTCTGCCTGCGCCCGGTCGGAAGAAACAGGCTCCTCCTTCGCCCGGGAAGAAGCACGTTCCCCCTTCCCGGCCTCGCGGGATTCCTCCGGCTCCGGCAACCCCTTCTCCTTCCGGAAGATTGCCATAAACTCCTTGCCGGTGATGGTCTCTTTCTCAATCAGGAATTCCGCCAGCTTATCCATAATCTCCCGGTTTTCCTTCAGCATCTTCAGCGCCTTGTCATAGCTTTCCTTCAGTATCTCCACGACTTCCTTATCGATCTCTGCCGCCGTGGTATCGCTGCAGTTCAATGCCGTCCGGCCTTCCAGGTACTGGCTCTCCACCGTGGCAAGCCCCACCAGTCCGAAACGCCTGCTCATACCGTACCGGGTCACCATATTCCGCGCAATATCCGTAGCTTTCTCAATATCATTTGCGGCACCGGTGGTAACCGTATCGAAAACGACCTCCTCCGCCGCACGGCCGCCTACCAGGCCAACCAGCATATCACGCAGTTCCGCCTCCGTATTCAGATACTTCTCCTCCTCCGGCACATGCATCACATACCCCAGCGCACCCATGGTACGGGGCACGATGGTAATCTTCTGCACCGGCTCGGAATTTTTCTGCAGGGCGCTGATCAGGGCATGCCCCACCTCGTGATAGGACACAATCTTGCGCTCCTCCCTGCTCATGATGCGGTCTTTCTTCTCCTTGCCTACCAGAACCACTTCCACCGCGTCAAACAAATCCTTCTGGCAAACGTAATCTCGTCCTTCTTTTACCGCATTAATGGCAGCCTCGTTGATCATATTGGCGAGATCGGAACCCACCGCGCCGCTGGTTGCCAGCGCAATGGCGTCCAGATCCACCGTCTCATCCATCTTTACATCCTTGGCATGCACTTTCAGGATGTCCACCCTTCCCTTCAGGTCCGGCTTATCCACGATGATCCGGCGGTCAAAACGGCCGGGACGCAAAAGGGCCTTGTCCAGAATCTCCGGCCGGTTGGTGGCGGCCAGGATCAAAATACCCTTGGAACTGTCAAATCCGTCCATCTCGGACAACAACTGGTTCAGCGTCTGCTCCCGCTCCTCGTTGCCGCCGCCGTACTTGGAGTCACGGCTGCGTCCGATGGCATCGATCTCGTCTATGAAAATGATACAGGGGGCGTTCTTGGTGGCTTCCTTAAACAGATCGCGCACCCGGCTGGCTCCCACACCCACATACAATTCTATAAAATCGGAACCCGTCAGGGAGAAAAAGGGCACATGGGCCTCTCCGGCAACCGCCTTGGCCAGCAGGGTTTTACCCGTGCCGGGAGGGCCCACCAGCAGCGCGCCCTTGGGCAGTCTGGCGCCGATCTTGGCATATCTGCCCGGATTGTGCAGGAAGTCCACCACTTCCACCAGAGATTCTTTGGCCTCGTCCTCTCCCGCCACATCCGCAAAGGTGACGCCGGTTTCCTTCTGTACATACACTTTCGCGTTGCTCTTGCCCACTCCCATGGGACCGCCGCTGCCGCCCATTCTCCGGAACAGGAAACCCAGCAGTATCCATATCAGCACCAGAGGCAGTACCAGCGTCATCAGAATCTGCATGATCCACTCGCCCACACTGGTGGATACGCCATAGACCTCCACCCCGTGTTCCAGGGCCCTCTGCGTCACGGTCTCCGTGTTCTCGATCTGCAGGGTCTGGTACTCAATCTTTATGGGCTTAAAGCTGTAAAGGTCATAGAGTTTGGGAGCGGACTCATCCACCACACCGTCCTTCAGCGTGAAACTGATGGTCTCGCCGCTGAGTTTCACGGACTCGATCTGATCCGCATTCATCCGTTCCACAAAGGTGGAATAAGGAACTTCCATCACATCGCCGCTTTTGGCGAAGAAAATCGTCCACAGCATGGCAAGGAAAAGAAGACTGGTCAGTATAAACGCCAGTATCATCATAATGCTGGGACGCTGGGGTTTCTGGTTATTGTTCTCGCCGCCGTTCCCGCCGGGTCCCGTATTGTTGCTGCCGCCTCCCGGGCCGCCGTTATTATAATTTTCCATATGATTATCCATAAGTCCCTTTCCTGACAATTTCAAAATTCCGCAGTTTTCCGTTATTTTATGCCATTTCATATGCATTCTATTATAAAGATTCCCAAAACATAAATCAATAGTCGATCTCTAAAAGATTTATAAAGATTTCAGATTGGTATATCTTGATTTTGCCGTTCATTTTTTGTAAAATGAAATGAGTTTGGTACTTATCATTCTTTAGATTTTGGGGAGGTATTATGGAACAAATGAGTAAAATCGGTTTCGATCATGACAAATATCTGAAAATGCAGTCCCAGAAGATCCGGGAGCGGATCGCTGCCTTTGGCGGCAAACTCTATCTGGAATTCGGCGGAAAGCTATTTGACGACTATCACGCTTCCAGGGTACTGCCCGGCTTTAAACCCGACAGCAAAATCGACATGCTAACGCAGCTTCGGGACCATGCCGAGATCGTCATCGTTATCAATGCAGCGGATATCGAAAAAAATAAGGTGCGTTCCGACCTGGGAATCACCTACGATGTGGATGTGCTGCGCCTGATAGATGCTTTCCGGGGCTATGGCCTGTATGTGGGCAGCGTGTGCCTGACCCGCTTCGCCGAGCAGCCCAGCGCCATCGCTTATCAGAAGAAGCTGGAATCCCTGGGCATGAAAGTGTACCGCCATTACTCCATCCCCGGCTACCCCTCCAATATCCCTCTCATTGTCAGCGACCAGGGTTATGGGCGCAACGAATATATCGAAACCTCCAGGGAACTGGTGGTGATCACCGCCCCCGGCCCGGGCAGCGGAAAGATGGCCACCTGCCTGTCCCAGTTATACCACGAGCATAAAAGGGGGATCCAGGCAGGCTATGCCAAATACGAGACATTCCCCATCTGGAACCTGTCTCTGAAGCATCCCGTCAATCTGGCCTACGAAGCGGCCACCGCAGACCTGAACGATGTAAATATGATCGACCCCTTCCATCTGGACGCCTATGGAGAGACCACCATCAACTACAATCGGGATGTGGAAATCTTTCCGGTGCTGGGCGCCATGTTTGAAAAAATCATGGGACAGTCCCCCTACAAATCTCCCACCGACATGGGGGTCAACATGGCCGGATTATGTATTGTGGATGACGCGGCCTGCAGGGAAGCCTCCTGTCAGGAAATCATCCGCAGATATTATGACTCCCTAAGAAGACGCCTGATCGGTTCCTGCTCAGACGAGGAAGTCTACAAAGTGGAAATGCTCATGAATCAGGCTGATATCAACGTTCACGACCGGAAGGTAGTA